>QFCS01000688.1_pt1 | contig 139610 bp, 134 predicted proteins | sample 3576561 | NCBI WGS metagenome assembly QFCS01 | reverse complement strand
GTATATTCGGCTTTTTTCCGCAAAACCCCTCTTTTACCAAAGTCCATTCATGGCCCGCCGCACCAAAGCCGAAGCACAGGAAACACGCAACCGGCTGCTCGACGCCGCCGAGCGCCTGTTCCAGGCCAAGGGCGTGTCGGGCACCACGCTGAACGACATCGCAACCGCCGCGGGCGCCACGCGCGGCGCGGTCTACCACCACTTCAAGGACAAGGCGGACCTGTTCAACGCCATGATGGAGCGCGTGACCCTGCCGCTGGAGACCTCACTCGCCGAGGCGGGCCGCGCGGCCGCCGCCGAGGACGATCCCCTGCGCTCCCTGCGCGACACCATGGGCAGCGCCTTGCGCCAGACGGCGCGCGATGAGCGCACGCGGCGCGTGTTCGAGGTGGCCACGCACAAGGTGGAATACACCGACGAGATGCAGGCCGTGCGCGATCGCCACCTGCGGGTGCGCAACGAGTGCATGGCCGTGACCCGAGACACCCTGCAGCTGGCCGCGCAACGCCAGGGCCTGAGCCTGCCCATTCCCCTGTCGGCGGCGGCGCTGGGCCTGCACGTGATGATCGATGGCCTGATCCAGAACTGGCTGCTCGACCCCAAGGCCTTCGACCTGGTCGCGCGCGGACGCCAGACCATGGACATCTACCTCACCGGCCTGGGCTTTCGGGAGCCGGCGGCCGACCGCCGTCAAGGCCGCGAACGCTCCGGCGGCGCGACCGCCGGCCGCAAGCGCCAGGCCATCGGCGAGGCCATGCCCACCACGCCCCCCACGGCCCAGAACACATAGGCCACGCCCACCGCCGCCCCGGCCGAGCCGAACAGCAGGGGCATCGCAACGCTCGATCCGTTGATGGCCATGGCGCGCAGGCCCAGGGCCTCGCCGTGGCGGTGCGGCGGCGTCATCTGGTGCAGCATGCTCATGATCATGGGCTGCACCGACCCCAGCGCAAAGCCCAGCAGCACCGACAGCGTGGCCATGGCCCAGGCCGCGTACGCGAAGGGGTAGAGGGCGAACAGCGCGGCGGTGGCGAACATGGCGGCGGCGATCACCGCCGATTCGCGCAGGCGCGCGGCGATCCAGGGCATGAGCACGCGGATGGCCGTGGCCGCGAGCGCGAAGCCGCCCAGGATGGCACCGATGGCGGTGGCGCTCAGGCCGCGCTCGTGGCCCAGCACGGGGACCAGGAAGGTGTGCACGTCCCAACAGGACGACAGCATCCAGTTCAGTGCCATGAGGCGGCGGAAATCGGGTTCGCGCAGCAGGTCCCACGAAGACCGCTTCTGAGCGCCCTCGGGCGCGGGCTCGCGCGCCAGCTCCTGCGTGCGCCGCACCCACCACCAGGCCAGCCAGGGCAGCAGCGCGAGCACCAGGTAGGCCCAGCGGAAACCCGCGTGGTCGATGGCGAAGCCGGCCAGCACCGGCCCCAGAAAGTTGGAGATCGACGGGCCCACCGCCATCCAGCTGAACACCTGGCGCAGCTCGGTCGCGTCGTGCGCGAGCCGGCCCACGTGGCGCTGGAGCGCGATCATGGCCAGGCCGCTGGCCGCGCCGCAGGTGGTGGCCGACAGGCACAGCACCCAGAACGTGGGCCAGGCCACCGCCGCCAGCGCGCCCACGCTGGCCACGGTAACGGCCAGGCGCACCGGCCGCTGCAGGCCGTGCCGGTCGGCGAAGCGGCCGGCGGGCAGCGCCAGGAACACCGGCGCCAGCGCGAACAGCGCCAGCAGCACGCCCACCGACCAGGCGCTGTGGCCTTCGCGCAGCGCCATCAGGGGCGCGGCCATGCGAAAGCCGGTCATGCAGGCGTGCACGCTGATCTGCGAAGCGATCAGCCGCGCGAGGTCCACGCGCAAGCGGGGGTTCAAGGGGCCTCGGGGTCGGAGGGATCGCTGTCCAGCGGCAGCAGCGCGCTGCTGCGGTCCTGCGGCAGCGCTTCCACGGTCTTGAGCGCGCGGCCCATGGCGCGGCTGCGCACCTCGGCCTGGTCCAGGGTGTTGAGCACCGTCTGGGTCTGGCTCTTCACGCGCGCCAGCACGTCGCCGAACTTGCCGAATTCGGTCTTGACCGCGCCCAGCACCTGCCAAACCTCGCTGCTGCGCTTCTCCAGCGCCAGCGTGCGAAAGCCCATCTGCAACGAGTTGAGCATGGCCATCAGCGTGGTCGGGCCGGCCAGGGTGACGCGGTGCTCGCGCTGCAGCAGCTCCATCAGGCCGGGGCGGCGCAGCACCTCGGCGTACAGGCCCTCGGTGGGCAGGAACAAGATGGCGAAGTCGGTGGTGTGCGGCGGCTCGAGGTACTTGTCGGCCATGGACTTGGCCTCCAGGCGGATGCGCTGCTCCAGCGCGCGGCCCGCGGCCTCGGCGCCGTCCCCATCGGCGCGCTGCTGGGCATCGAGCAGGCGCTCGTAGTCTTCGTTCGGGAACTTGGCGTCGATCGGCAGCCAGCACGGCGCGCCGTCGTCGCCGCGGCCCGGCAGGCGCACCGCGAAATCGACCGGGTTGCGCGTGCCGGGGCGCGTGACCACCTGGGCCGCGTACTGGTCGGGCGCGAACACCTGCTCCAGCAGCGCGGCCAACTGGGCCTCGCCAAACATGCCGCGCGTCTTCACGTTGGTGAGCAGGTGCTTGAGGTCGCCCACACCCTGCGCCAGCGTCTGCATCTCGCCCAGGCCCTTGTGCACCTGCTCCAAGCGGTCGGCCACCTGCTTGAAGCTCTCGCCCAGGCGCGCCTGCAGCGTGCTCTGCAGCTTCTCGTCGACCACGGCGCGCATCTCGTCGAGCTTGGCGGCGTTGCCCTGCTGCAGCTGCGTGAGCTGGGCGTCCAGCGTGGTGCGGATCTCGGCCAGGCGGCGCGCGTTGGCCTCGCTCATGTCCTGCAGCTGGCGCGTGAGCGCGTCGCCCAGCGCGCCGCGCAGCTGCACCAGTTGCTGGGCGAAGCCGTCGAGCTGCGCGTTCTGCGTGCGCGTGGTTTCGGCCGACTGCGCGGTGATGGACTCCTGGAAGCGGCTCAGGCTCTGCTGCTGCTCCTGGCGCGCGTTGCGGGCGTTGTCGCTCACCTCGCGCCGCAGCTCGCCTTCCACGTGCTCCACGCGCTGGGCGATCTGTTGCAGCTGCACCAGCACCGCCTGGCGGTGGGCGATGTCCTCCGGCGACACCGCGGGAGGTTCGGGCCGGCGGCGCCACAGCAGGAGCTGCAGCACCACGCCGCCGAGGGCCAGTGCCAGCAGCGCGATCAGCAACCAAGTGTCCATGGTCAGGCGCGCGCGCCTTTCCCGATGATCTCGGCGTTGAGCGGCGTGCGCGGCTGGCCGGTGGTGAGGTAGTCGATCACGTTGTCGGCCGCCAGCATCGCCATGGCGCGCCGCGTCTGGATGGTGGCGCTGGCGATGTGCGGCGTGAGCACCACGTTGGGCACGGTGAGCAGATCGGGGTGCACCTGGGGTTCGCCTTCGAACACGTCCAGGCCGGCGGCGGCGATGCGCCGCTCCTTCAGCGCCTTCGCCAGCGCCGCGTCGTCCACGATGCCGCCGCGGGCGATGTTGACCAGCGTGGCGCTGGGCTTCATCTGCGCGATCTCGGCCGCGCCGATGGCGTGGTGGCTTTCCTTGCTGTAGGGCAGCACCAGGATCAGGTGGTCGGCCTCGCGCAGCAGCGTGGCCTTGTCCACGTAGCGGGCCTGGCATTCCGCCTCGGTGGAGGGATCCAGGCGCGAGCGGTTGTGGTAAATCACCTTCATGCCGAAGCCCAGGGCGCCACGGCGCGCGATGGCCTGGCCGATGCGGCCCATGCCCAGGATGCCCAGGGTGCTGCCGTGCACCTCGGCGCCCGCGAACATGTCCAGCGCCCAGCGGTTCCACTGGCCGGCGCGCAGGAAATGCTCGCTCTCGGTGAGGCGGCGCGCGGTGGCCATGAGCAGCGCGAAGCCGAAGTCGGCCGTGGTTTCGGTGAGCACGTCGGGCGTGTTGGTGGCCAGCACGCCGGCCGCGCTGAGCGCGGGCACGTCGAAGTTGTTGTACCCCACCGCGATGTTGGCCACGATGCGCAGCGAGGGCACGGCCTGGACGATGGCACCGTCGATGCGCTCGCTGCCGGTCGTCAGGGCGCCCACCTTGCCCTGCAGGCGCTCGATGAGTTGGGCCGGCGCCAGCACGCCATCGGCGTCGTTGTGATCGACCTCGAAGTGCTGGCGCAGGTGCTCGACGACCTCGGGGAAGATCTTGCGGCTGATGAGGATGGCGGGCTTGGCGGCCATGCGGCGGGTCTCCTTGGGGTGGTGTTGTGTGGGAAGCGGGTCGGGTCAGAGGAACCAGATCCAGGTGACGACCAGGAACAGCGGCAGCAGGATACCCACCGACCAGGCCATGTAGCCGAAGAAGCTGGGCATCTTCACGCCGCGGTCTTCGGCGATGGCCTTGACCATGAGGTTGGGCGCGTTGCCGATGTAGGTATTGGCGCCCATGAACACGGCGCCGGCCGAAATGGCCACCAGCGTGGGCGCGAGCGTGGTCATCAGCACCTGCGGGTCGCCACCGGCGGTGTTGAAGAACACCAGGTAGGTGGGTGCGTTGTCCAGGAAGGAGCTCAGCGCGCCCGTGGCCCAGAAGTACATGGGGTTGTTCGGCGAACCGTCGGCGTGCGTGACCGCGCGGATCACGGCCGCGAAGGGACCGTCCACGCCGGCCTTGAGCATGGCGATGACCGGGATGATGGTCAGGAAGATCGCCGCGAACAGCTTGGCCACTTCCTGCATGGGGGCCCAGTTGAACTGGTTGCCCTCGTGCGCGCTCTCGGGCGTGATGCGCAGCGACACCAGCGTGACGATGATCAGACCGACGTCGCGCACGATGCCGGGCAGGCCGACCTCGGTGCCGGCGACGTTGAACACCACCGAGGACTTCCACAGGCCGCTCATGAGCACCAGCACCACCACCACGCCCAGCAGCGCGAAATTGACGGCGCCGTCGAAGCCCAGGCGCGGCGTGTCGGGCGTGGGATCGGGCGCGCGAACCTCTTCGCGGCGGCGGTAGTAGTACGAGTCGATCAGATAGAACAGCACCAGCAGCACGCCGATGATGAAACCGGTCTTGGCCCACAGGTGCTCGAGCGTCCAGAAGAAGCCCACGCCCTTGAGGAAGCCCAGGAACAGCGGCGGATCGCCCAGCGGCGTGAGCGCGCCACCGGCGTTGGACACGATGAAGATGAAGAAGACCACCACGTGCACCTGGTGCCGGCGGTTGTCGTTGGCGCGGATCAAGGGGCGGATCAGCAGCATGGAGGCGCCGGTGGTGCCCATGAAACTGGCCAGCACCGCACCGATGGCCAGGATGCCCGTGTTCAGCCCCGGGCTGCCGTGCAGGTTGCCGCGCACGAAGATCCCGCCGGCGACGGTGAACAGCGCCGTGAGCAGGATGATGAAGGGGATGTACTCGGCCAGCGCCGCGTGCACCACCGCGGCGCCCGTGGCGCCAGCGCCGAACGTGAGGGCGAACGGCACCAGGAAGGCCAGTGCCCAGGCCGCCGACACCTTGCCGAAGTGGTGGTGCCAGAACATGGGCGCCAGCAGCGGCATGACGGCAATGGACAGCAGCACGCCGGCGAAGGGCAGGCCCCACCAGGCGGACAGCTGGCTGCCGTCGAGCTCGGCGGCACCGGCCAGGCCGGGCAACAACAGGGACGACAGGGCCAGGGCCCTGAGCGAAAGGGAGCTCACACCGCGCCCCCGTTCAGACGGCCAGCAGGTCGACTTCGAACAGCAGCGTGGCGTTGGGCGGGATCACGCCGCCAGCGCCGCGCGCGCCGTAGCCCAGCTCGGCCGGGATCACCAGGCGGCGCGTGCCACCGACCTTCATGCCCTGCACGCCCTCGTCCCAGCCGCGGATGACGTGGCCCATGCCCAGCGGAAATTCGAAGGGCTGGCCGCGGTCCTTGCTCGAATCGAACTTGCTGCCGGCGGCGCCGTTGACGTACAGCCAGCCGGTGTAGTGCACCTGCACCGGTCGGCCTGCCTGAGCTTCCTCGCCTTGCCCGACCACGGTGTCTTCGTATTGCAGGCCGCTGGGGGTGGTGATCATGTTTGTCTCCTGAAAAAGAAAAGGAAAAGCGGAAAGAGAGCGCGCGGCCTCAGCCCAGCCAGTGGGTGAACGACGAGACCGGCTCGCGCGGCGTGTGGAAGCCGTTGACGGGTTCGTCGGGGTTGGCGTAACCCAGCGCCATGCCGCAGACCACCATTTCGTCGGGGCCGGCGCCGATGTGCGGGAGGATGATTTTCGCGAAACCGTTCCAGGCCGCCTGCGGGCAGGTGTGCAGGCCCTGGCCGCGTGCGGCCACCATGATGTTCTGCAGGAACATGCCGTAGTCCACCAGCGAGCCGCGGCCCATCACGCGATCGAGCGTGAACATCAGGCCCACGGGCGCGTCGAAGAAGCGGAAGTTGCGGTGGTGCTGCGCATGCATCTTGTCCTTCTCGCCCTTGTTGATGCCCAGCAGACCGTACAGGCCCCAGCCGTTCTCGCGCCGGCGGTCGATGTAGGGGCTGACCCATTTCTCGGGGTAGTAGTCGTACTCCTCGCGGTACTCGGCGGCCAGCGCGGGGTTGGCGTAGATGGCGTCGTGCGCGGCGCAGACCTTGGCCACGAGTTCGTCGCGCGCCGCATGCTGCAGCACGTACACGCGCCAGGGCTGGGTGTTGGTGCCCGACGGGGCGCGGCTGGCCACGTCCAGGATGTGTTCGATGGTCTGGCGCGGCACCGGCGTGGGCAGGAAGGCGCGCACCGACATGCGGCTGGTGATGGCGGCGTCGACGCTCGCGGGGTCGATCGCGACGGGCTCGGCGAGGTTCATCTCAAGGTCTCCAGGGTCTTCTTCAAGGCGTCGGGCAAGGGCACGGGGCGGCGGCTGGCGCGGTCCACGTAGACGTGCACGAAGTGGCCGTGCGCCGCCGTGCGGTCCGCGCCATCGGCGAACAGGCCCACCTCGTAGCGCACGCTGGACGTGCCCAGGTGCGCCACGCGCAGGCCGGCCCACACGGTCTGGGGAAAGCTCAGCGGCTCGAAATAGTGGCACTGCGTCTCCACCACCAGGCCGATGACGCCGCCCGCGTGGATGTCGAGCGCGCCGGATTCGATCAGGTGCGCGTTGACCGCCGTGTCGAACCAGCTGTAGTAAACGACGTTGTTGACGTGGCCATAGACGTCGTTGTCGGCCCAGCGGGTGCCGATGGCGCGAAAGACGCGGAAGTCGCTGCGGGGCCGGGCCTGGGGACGGGATGCCGGTGCGGTCATGGCCCGGGATTGTGCCAGTGCGTACCGGCCGGGGTTCCAGCCGCCAGCGCCGGCGGCCACGCCTGCCAGCGGCGCTCGAAAGCCAGCGCCGTGCGGTAGGTGTTGATCTGCACCTGCACCGTGGCCTCCAGGTCGTGGCCGTAGCCGCCGCCCATGGCGAAGACCAGCGGCAGCCGGCGCGACCAGGCCCAATCCATCACGCGGCGGTCGCGCGCCTCCAGGCCGTCGAAGCTGAGCTTGAGGCGCCCCAGGCGATCGCCCTCGTGCGGGTCGGCGCCCGCCAGGTAGAGCACCAGTCCGGGCTCGAAGCGGCGCGCCAGCTCGTCGAGCGCCAGGTCCAGGGCGTGCAGGTAGTCGTCGTCGCCGCAGCCGTCGGGCAGCTCCACGTCCAGGTCGCTCGGCTCCTTGCGGAAGGGAAAATTCTTGGCACCGTGCAGCGAGAGCGTGAACACACTGGGGTCGGCCGCGAACAGGCGTGCCGTGCCATTGCCCTGGTGCACGTCAAGGTCGACGATGGCCACCCGCAGCGGCTGGCGGTGGCGGCGGGCGTGTTCGGCCTGCATCAACCGCGCGGCGACCGCGAAGTCGTTGAAGACACAGAAGCCACCTCCCTTGTCGGCATAGGCGTGGTGCGTGCCGCCCGCCAGGTTGGCCGCCAGGCCACCGCCCTGCCCCATCACGCGGCGCGCGGCCTGCAGCGTCGCGCCCACCGAACGGCGCGCGCGCTCGGCCATCGCCGGGCTCCAGGGGAAACCGATCTCGCGCTGCATCGCAGGGCTCAGGGAGCCGTCCGCCACCGCGGCGATGTAGGCCGGCGCGTGCACCAGGGCCAATTCCCCGTCGCTGGCGGGCAGCGCCTCGTGCAGATCCACTTCGGGCAGCTCGCACGCCAGGCGTTCGCGCAAACGGCTGTACTTGGCCATGGGAAAGCGGTGCCCGCTGGGCAGGGGCAGCACGAAGTGGTCGGCGTAGTAGGCGTGCACGGGGCGCGGGCGAAACGGCGGCGGCGCATTGTGGGCGCGGCGCGAAGCCGCAGCGCGGGCCCCGGGTTTAGAAAACACCCCCTAAATTGTTGCAATGCAGCAAAAAGGGCTTGCATCGCTGGCCCGGCTCCTCAATAATTCGATCCATGTTGCAGCGCAGCATAACGAACGAAACCACCGTTCGAGCCGAGGCCACCCGCCTCCACGCCGCAGCCTCTGTTGTCCCCCATCCACCCCTCAGGAGAATCTTCATGCTGACCGCCGAACAAATCATCGCCGCCCAGAAGTCCCAGATGGACACCCTCTTTGGCCTGACCCAGAAGGCTTTTGAAGGCGTCGAGAAGCTGGTTGAACTCAACCTGCAAGCCACCAAGGCCGCCCTGTCCGAGTCCGCCAACAACGCCCAGGCCCTGCTCAGCGTCAAGGACGCCCAGGAACTGCTGAACCTGCACGCCAGCCTGATGCAGCCCCTGGCCGAGAAGACCGTGGCCTACAGCCGCCACCTGTACGACATCGCCTCCGGCACCGGCGCCGAGTTCGGCAAGGCCGCCGAAGCCACCGCCGCCGACGCCCAGAAGAAATTCATGGCCGTCGTGGACAACGCCGCCAAGAACGCGCCGGCCGGCTCCGAAACGGCTGTCGCCGTGATGAAGAGCGCCGTGTCCGCCGCCAACAACGCCATCGAGTCGGTGCAGAAGGCCGTGAAGCAGGCCACCGAAATGGCCGAGTCCAACTTCAACACCGTGGCGGCCACCGCCGTGAACGCCTCCAAGACCGCCGCCAAGAAGCGCTGAAATAGCACAAGAACGCTGCCGTTGATCGCGGGACTTGACTTTCCGTCGCCCGCCCACAATTGACAGCGTATCGCAGGCCTTAGTCTGAACGCCCAAGGTTTGCTGTCATCGGTTTTTTCTGGTTGTCTCCTCGGGTCCTTTTCGAAATTCGGTTTCATCGGACCCTTCACAGCCCTCACCCTACGGTGAGGGCTTCTTTTTTTTGGTTACATGCCCCCGGCTCTGGCGCCGAATGGGCCTCCTAGAATCCCTGGATTTCCGCGCCGCCTCCCCACGCGGCGCCCAGTGACCAGCGAGGTTCCATGCAAGAGACAGACACCGCGCCGCGCGACTGCGACGTTCTGGTGATCGGCGGCGGGCCTGCGGGCTCCACGGTTTCCACCTTGCTGGCGCGCCAGGGCCACCGCGTGGTCCTGCTCGACAAGGACCACCACCCGCGCTTTCACATCGGCGAATCGCTGCTGCCGGCCAATATGCCCTTGCTCGATCGGCTGGGCGTGGGCGACGCCGTGCGGGCCATCGGCATGCTCAAGCCCGGCGCCGAATTCGTCTCGCCGCAGCACAGCCACACGCAGACCTACTACTTCGCCGACGCCTGGGACAAGTCCATGCCGACGGCCTACCAGGTCAAACGCGCCGACTTCGACCACCTGCTGCTGCGCAACGCCGCTGAACAGGGCGTGGAGGTACACGAGGGCACGCTGGCCCGCGAGCTGCGCTGGGCCGCCGACGGCCAGCGCGTGGCATCGGTCGTCTCCAGCGACGCACAGGGGCGCAGCACCGAATGGCGCCCGCGCTTCCTGGTCGACGCCTCGGGCCGCGACACCTTCCTCGCGGGCAGGCTCAAGACCAAAGAGAAGAACCCCGACCACAACAGTGCCGCCGTCTACGCCCACTTCCGCGGCGCGCGCCGCCACGAGGGCCAGGACGCCGGCAACATCACCATTTTCTGGTTCGAGCACGGCTGGTTCTGGTTCATCCCGCTGAGCGACGGCGCCACCAGCGTCGGCATGGTCACCTGGCCGTACCACATGAAGACCCGCGGTGGGCGCGAGCTGATGGACTTCCTGCTGGACAACATCCACCATTGCCCGCCACTGGCCGAGCGCCTGGCCGGCGCGCAGCCGGCAACGCCCGCCGAGGCCACGGGCAACTACTCCTACCGCTCCACGCTCAGCCACGGCGCCGGCTTCCTGCTGCTGGGCGACGCCTATGCCTTCATCGACCCGGTGTTCTCCTCGGGGGTGTGGCTGGCCATGAGCAGCGCCGAAATCGGCGCGCGCACCGTGGACACCTGCCTGCGCGAGCCGGCGCGCGCGGCCCAGGCCCTGCGCCGCTTCGACCGCCACATGCGCCACGGCCCGCGCGAGTTTTCCTGGTTCATCTACCGCATGACCAACCCCACCATGCGCGGCTTCTTCATGGACCCGCACAACCCCCTGCGCATGAAGGAGGCCCTGCTGTCGGTGCTGGCGGGCGATCTGTTCGGCCGCACGCCGATCTGGCCGTCGCTGTGGGCCTTCAAAGGCCTGTACCTGGCGGTCAACCTGGGCAACCCGCTGCGCAGCTGGCGGGCCTGGCGACAGCGCCGGCGCAACATCCGGCCCACCGCGTCGGCCAGCGCCTCGTCCAGCGCATGAGCGGCCTGCGATTGCTCACACCGCGCGTCGTCGACGCTCCCGCCCCGTCCGGCGTGCTGGGCGGGGCCGCCCTGGACGGCGCGGGCGGCACACCCGCCTGGCCCGAACAGCGCCTGCGCATGCCGGGTGAACGCGGCGCCGCGGCCGCCTGGCGCGAGGCCTGGGCCAGCGACGGCCCGCTGCAGCAGGGCCAGGACGGCGGCCTGCGCTGGCGCGGCGATGGCGAGTTGCTGTACGGCCTGATCGAGCTCGACGAGCCCACGCCCGACGCGCCCGAGCGCGGCGCGTGCCTGCGCGAACGCACGCGCGAGGCCTACCTGCGCCTGTTCGCGCTGCTTGGCGCGCGCGGCACGCCATACCTGTGGCGCGTGTGGAACTACATGGCCGGCATCAACGGCGATGAGCAGGGCCTGGAGCGCTACCGCTGGTTCAACCTGGGCCGCCACGACGCCTACCAGGCCCTGGGCCCCATCGCCGCCGCCCAGATGCCGGCGGCCAGCGCCCTGGGCTGGGCGGACCGCGGACCGCTGTCGATCGCCTTCCTCGCCGGGCGCCGGGCGCCGCGCCCGATCGAGAACCCGCGCCAGGTGAGCGCCTTCCACTACCCGGGCGACTACGGCCCGCGCCCGCCGCTGTTCGCGCGCGCGGTGCTGGCCGAATCGGGCGCCGGCGAATGGCTGCTGGTCTCCGGCACCGCGAGCATCGTCGGCCACCAGACCGTGCACCCGGGCGACGTGGTCGCGCAATGCGAAGAAACCGCGCGCAACCTGCGCGCCGTGCTGGACGAGGCCAACCGCGCCACACGCACCGCCGGACACCGCGCCGAGGCGCTGAGCCATCGGGTGTACGTGCGCCACGCGGCCGATTTCCCCGTCGTGCGCCGCGCGCTCGAGCGCTGCCTGGGCGGCGCCGGCCTCACGCTGATGCAGGCCGACATCTGCCGCCAGGACCTGCTGGTCGAGGTGGAGTCCCTGGCCCACGGACCCGTCCTGCGCTGATGCGGCTCACCTTGTCCCGCCCCACCCAGTGGCTGCAGGCGCTGCGCGAGCACCTGGCCATGGTGCTGGGCCTGAGCCTGCTCGCCTCGCTGTGCCTGAGCTGGTCGCCGATCGCCCTGGTGCTGCACCACGCGCTGCCGCGGCGCTGGGGACAGGCCGTGGGCCGGCGCGTGGCCACGGCCTGCTTCCGCTTCTACCTCGGCGCGCTGCGCGCGGTCTGCGGCTGCCGCTTCGACCTGGACGCGCTCGATGGCCTGGCCGGGCAGGGCCCGATGATTGTGGTGGCCAACCACCCCAGCCTGCTCGACGCCCTGCTGCTGGTCTCGCGCCTGCCCAACGCGGTCTGCATCATGAAGGCTGGCCTGATGGACAACCCGCTGTTCGGCGCGGGCGCCCGGCTCGCGGGCTATGTGCGCAACGACAACCTGCTGCACGTGATCCTGCAATGCCGCAGTGAGCTGCGCGAAGGCACCCAGGTCGTCGTCTTTCCCGAAGGCACGCGCACCACCGACTGGCCCATGAACCGCGTGCCCGCCTCCATCGGACTGCTGGCGGTGCGCTCGCAGGTGCCGGTGCAGACGGTGCTGCTTGATTTCTCCAGCCCGTACCTGGGCAAGGCCTGGCCGCTGTGGCGCCGCCCCGAGCTGCCGCTGCGGGTGAGCGCGCGCCTGGGCCGGCGCTTCGCGCCGCCCAGCGACGCCCGCGCCTTCACCGACGAACTGCAAAGCCACTTCGACCAGGCGCTCAAGAACGCCCAGGTCGCGTCCGCGAACCCATGCCGCAGCCCTCCACGACCCACCTCGTCCTGATCCCCGCCTACAACCCCGGCGAGCTGCTCGCGCGCACGGTGCGCGCGGCGCGCGAGCAGTGGGCGCCGGTGTGGGTGGTGGTCGACGGCAGCACCGACGGCTCCACCGCCGAGGTGCAGGCCCTGGCCGCGCAAGACCCGCAGCTGCGCGTGATCGTGCTGCCCCGCAACCAGGGCAAGGGCGCGGCGGTGCTGGCGGGCCTGCAGGCCGCCGCGCTGTCGGGCTTCACGCACGCACTGACCATGGACGCCGACGGCCAGCACCCGGCCGAACTGATCCCCCGCTTCATGGCCACCTCGGTGTCACGGCCCGAGGCCATGGTGCTGGGCAAGCCGGTCTTCGGCCCCGAGGCGCCCGCGCTGCGCGTGCAGGGGCGGCGCATCTCCAACGCCTGGGCCAACATGGAAACCCTGGGCATGGGCGTCGGCGATTCGCTCTATGGCTTTCGGGTCTACCCGGTGCGCGCGCTCATCGACGTGATGCGTTCCACGCGCTTCATGCGCCGCTTCGACTTCGACCCCGAGGCCGTGGTGCGCCTGTGCTGGGCCGGCGTGCGCCCGATCAACGTGGATGCGCCGGTGCGCTACCTCGCCCCCGAGGAAGGCGGCGTGTCGCACTTCAAATACCTGCGCGACAACCTGCTGCTCTCCTGGATGCACAGCCGGCTGTTCGCGGGCTTCGTGCTGCGGCTGCCCCGGCTGCTGTGGCAGCGGCTCAGGCCATCGCCCCGTTGATGCCGATCACCTGGCCGCTGATGTAGCCGGCCCGCTCGGAGGCCAGGAAGGCCACGAGATCGGCCACCTCCTCGGCGCGGCCCGCGCGCTGCATGGGCACCAGCTGCTTCACCGTGGCGGCGTCGAACACGCCGTCGGCCATGCCGCTGTCGATGATGCCGGGCGCCACCGCATTGACGGTGATGCCGCGCGCGGCCACCTCCAGCGCCAGCGAGCGCCCCGCCGCGTGCAGTGCGGCCTTGGCCGCCGAGTAGTTCACCTGCCCGCGGTTGCCCACCACGCCGGACACCGAGGTGATGTTGATGACCCGGCCCCAGCGCGTGCGGATCATGGGCAGCATGAGCGGCTGCGTGACGTTGAAGAAGCCGTTGAGCGAGACGTCGAGCACGCGGTCCCATTGCTCGCCCGTCATGCCGGGAAAGACGGCGTCGTCGTGCACGCCGGCGTTGTTCACCAGCACCTGCACCGGGCCTTGTTCGTTCAGCTCGGCCAGGGCCGCCGCGCAGGCCGCGCGGTCGGTCACGTCGAATCGACAGGCGCTCGCCCGGCCACCGGCGGCCAGGATGCGGTCGACCACGGCCTGCGCCCGTTCCATGCCCTGGTTGGCGTGCACCAGCACCTCCAGGCCGTCCTGCGCCAGGCGCTGCGCAATGGCCGCGCCCAGGCCGCCGCTGCCGCCCGTGACCAGGGCCCGTTTCGAGGCCGTCATGCCAGGCCCCCGTCGGACGAGAGGTCCGCGGCGTCGAGCACCACGGCCGCGCGGCCATCGGCCACGGCGCCGCGGGCGCCCTCGACGCTGAAGCCGTAGAGCACGTTTCGCGCATCGCCCGACAAGCGCTCGGCGCGCACGCGCAGCGGCGCGTCGGCGGCTTCGATGCGCAGCCTGTGCAGGTTCACCCCGCGCACGCTGGCCAGGTAGCCCGCGCGCGGCGCCTCATGCAGGCCGGCGACCAGGGCGCCGTGCACGGCCATGGCCTGGGCCGCGTATTCGATGGCGTGCACCGCGCCCAGGGCGCCGTCGGCGCCGCGCAGCGGGTGCGTGGCCAGGCCCTCGAGCCGCGCCTCGCAGTGAATGGCCTCGGGCGACCAGTGCCGCACGGCGTCGAGCAGGCACATGTCGAGCTGGTGCGGGATGCGGCGCGCGATGGCGTCGCGGTCCAGCGGGGCGTGGGAGGTCGGGTCGGTCATGGTTGGCGGGGCGTGAAGCGCAGCCGCAGGCGCTGGGGCGCCAGGTAGTCCAGCACCACGGGGCGATCATCGCCGCGCGCGATGCGCTCGAGCAAGGGCAGGCCACGCAGCGCGGGAAAGGCCCTGCGCAGGCCTTCCAGCGGCGCCGCCGCCAGCGTGTCCACCGGATCGCGCGTGAGCGCGCCGTGCAGCGTGCCCAGGCTTCGCTCGCGCGGCGTGGTGCCCAGCCAGAGCGCGATGCCCGCCGCATCCGGCACGGGCCGACATGCGTGCAGCGGCTCGGGGTACTCGCTGTCGTAGGCCACCAGCAGCACCTCGGGCGCGCCGTCGAGCAACTGGCCCACGGCGTCGATCCAGCCCGCGCCCAGGCTGGCGTCGTGGGCGCACAGCACCTGGCTGGGCGCCATGGAGCGCGTGGCGATGCCCCAGTAGCCGGCCGCCGCGTTGTGCACCGAGTTGTGGAAGCGCGTGGGCGAGATGGCGCGGTCCTCGCCCGCCAGCTGTTCGCACAGGGCGTGGCAGTTGTGGCCATCGGCGCCGGACGAGGTGAAGACCGTGGCGATGTCGGCCGGGTCCTGCCCGTCCAGTGCGCGCTGGCCCAGCGCCAGCGCCAGGCGCACCACGCGGCTGGCGCGGCGGCGTTCGGCCGCCGGCAGCGCCTGGGCCGGCGGCAGCACCGAAGGCGCGTGCGCCCAGGCCTGTTCGCCGCGCAGCACGGCGGCGGCCTGGGGCCAGTCGGCCAGGCCGGGGGCGATGAGGGACAGGCCGTGCAGCCAGATGGGGGCGTGCGGTGGGGCGTGGGGGCTCTGGTTCATGGCTGGCCCCCACCGAACACCAGGCTGCAGTTGCTGCCGCCAAAACCGAAGGAGTTGGACAGCGCGTACCTCAGCCCGGGCGCGGGCGCGCCGTCGAGGCGGTAGTCCAGATCGAGCGCCGGATCGAGTTCGCGCGTGCCGGGGCTGCCGGGAATCCAGCCCTCGCGCAGCGCGATGGCGCAGGCCACCGCCTCCAGCGCGCCGGCCGCGCCCAGCGTGTGGCCGGTGGCGCCCTTGATGGACGAACACGGCGCGCCGCGCCCGAACAGCGCGGCCACGGCCAGGCCCTCGGCCGCGTCGTTGGCCGGCGTGGCGGTGCCGTGCAGGTTGATGTAGCCGATCTGGTCCGCCCGCAGGCCGGCCGAGCGCAGCGCGGCCTCCATGGCCCGGCGCGCGCCCAGGCCCTGCGGGTGCGGGGCCGACATATGGTGCGCATCGCTGGACTCGCCCACACCCAGCAGCCGCACGGCGGCCGGCGCGCCGTCGCGCTCCAGCAGCGCGAAGGCCGCCGCCTCGCCGATGGAGATGCCGTCGCGCCGCGCATCGCTGGGCCGGCAGGGCTCGGCCGAGGTGAGTTGCAGCGAGGCGAAGCCGTACAGCGTGGTGAGGCAGAGCGAATCGACGCCACCCACCACGGCCGCGTCGATGGTCCCCGCCGCGAGCTGGCGCGCGGCGGCGGCGAACACCTTGGCGCTGGACGAACAGGCGCTGGACAGCGCCATGGCCATGCCCTGCAGCCCGAAGGCGGCGCGCACGAAGGCGCTCACCGAGCCGGTGTTGTGCGTGGTGTCGTAGTGGAACCAGGCGGGCAGCGCGCCCGTGGCCGGGTCGCGCTCGCGGTAGGCCAGCTCGGTCTGCAGGATGCCCGAGGTGCTGGTGCCGACGAACACGCCCACGCGGTCCGCGCCGTGGCGGGCCACGGCCTCGCGCACGCGCTCGGCGAAGCCGTCCTGCTGCAGGCCCATCCAGGCCAGGCGGTGGTTGCGGCAGTCGAAGGCGCTCAGCGCCTCGGGCAATGCCACGGCGTCGACGCCGGGCACCTCGCCGATCCAGGTGGGCAGGTCCACGGTTTCGAAGCGGCAGGGCGTCAGGCCGCTGCGCGATGCGCGCAGCGCCCGCGTGTGCTCGGCCAGGCCCTGCCCCAGACAGGAAGTGGCGGTGTAGGCGGTGAGGGAAACGGCTTGCATGGGAACCCGGGGCGCGGCGCTCAGCGCACGCGGCAATACAGCATGACGTTGGCCAGGGGCTTATTGCCGCTCATGTCGCGGCTGTCCACCTCGAAGCCCAGCGATTCGAGCTCGGCGCGCCACGCGGCCAGCGGGCGCGCGTACAGGCGCGAGAGCCGGTGCCCGCGCGCGAAGGTCACCACGCGGTCGATGTTCAGGCCCATCTGGTAGCGCCAGCCCGCCGAGGCGTCACCGATGCGGGTGAGGAACACGCCGCCCGCCGGCAGCGCGGCGCGGATCCGCGCCAGCAGTTCGCTCTGGCGCTGGTGGTCCACGTAGTGCAACGCGTCCAGGATGGTGATGGCGTCGGGCCGACCGAGCTCGGTGCGCGTCATGTCGCCGCGCTCGATGCGCACCACCGGGTGCGTGGCACCGAAGGCCTGGGCCGCGCGGTCCACGTCCTTGTCCATCAGCTCGATGCCGCGCAGGGCCCGCGGCGCGGGCGGCGGCGCCCAGTCGGCGGGCCAGCGGCCCCGCGCCGCCAGCTGCTGCGCGGCCAACAGCCACGAGAACAGGCTGCCCTGACCGCTGCCCAGGTCCAGCACGCGTGGCGACTGGCTCAGCAGGCCGCGGCGCAGGATGTCGTGAAAGATGGTGTCGTAACCGAGCTTGCCGCGCGCGTAGTGGTACGCGAAGCGGCCGCCGGCGCGGAAGCGTTCGCTGGCGTGGTCGACCAGTTCGTGGACGAAGGCGTGGCTCATGCGGGGGACGGGCTCATTCAAGGGATTGGAACAGGGTCTCGGGCCGCAGCCCCAGGCGGCGCGCCTCGGCCACGACGGCGGGCAGCGCGTGCAGCAGCACCGGCTGGCCGTCGGGCGCGCGCGCGGCGTGGCCGTCGTGCAGCAGCAGGATGTCGCCGGCGGCGAAGCCGCGCAGCAGCCGGCGCTGCACGGTGGCCGGATCGCCGGTGCGGGTGTCGAAGCCGCGGCGCGTCCAGCTGGCGTGCCGCAGGCCCAGACCGTGCAGCACCGGGGCGAGGAAGGGATTGCTCAGGCCGGCCGTGGGCCGGAAGAAGCGCGGCGCCTGGCCGGTGATGTCGCTCAGCGCGGCCTGCGCGGCGGCGATGTCGCGCCGCATGCGGCCAGGCCCGAACAGCGAGAAGGCATTGGAGTGCGACTGGCCGTGGTTCTCCACGCGGTGGCCACGCGCCACGATGGCGCGGCACAGCGCCGGCTGCGCCTGCGCGCGGCGGCCGATGCAGAAGAAGCTGGCCTTGGCCCCGAGTTCATCGAGCAGGTCCAGCACGCGCGGCGTGCGCTCGGGGTCGGGCCCGTCGTCGATGGTGATGGCGAAGGCGCCGCGCGCGGCCGCGGCCTCGGGCAGGCGCACCCAGTTCTCGCCCAGCCATTGCGAGCGCGGCCACAGGCCCGCGGCCACCACCGCCGCGTGGTTGGCCACCACGCCGCCCGCCAGCCAGGGCCACCAGCCGGGCTGCCACAGCCCCGCGCCCAGCGCGGCGCCATGCAGCAGCACGCTGGCTTGAAGCAGCGGCGCGGGGCGCCAGCGCGGGCCGTTCAAGCGGGCCGGCGTCATGGCGCGCCCTCCCCGGCCGCCGCCCAGGGCCGCCGCGCCACCAGGGCAGACCACAGGGACCGCCAGCAGGCCCAGTCGTGGCCGCCGTCGGTGCGCAGCACGCGCTCGGCGGGCAGGCGCGCGGCCATGCGGTCCATGCCGCCGGCGAAGCGGTCCTGGCGGCCATAGCCCATCCAGGCCACGGGGCGCGGTGGCGCCTGTTTCCACCAGGCCCAGACCTCGAAGGCCGGGTCGCTGTCGTGGGACGCGGGGCCGGGCCAGGCGTCCAGCCCGCCCGCGCGTTGAATGGCGTTCCAGGCCAGCCGATCGCCCGGGTAGGGCGCCAGCAGGCACAGGCCATCGACCAGATCCGGGTGGCGCCGCGCGCACAGCACGGCCTGCCAGCCGCCCAGCGACAGACCACCCAGCCAGACGCGGCGGCCTGCGTCGCGCGCGGGCCGCAGCCACTCGGTGGCCAGGGCCTCGATGGCGTCGGCGCCGTCGTAGCGCTGCGCCTGCAGGTCCACCGCCACCATGTCGATGGCCTGACCCGCCGCAGCGGCCTCGGCGTCCCAGCCTTGCGCGGCCACGTCGGCGGCGCCCATGGCCGCGCCGGGCAGCCAGACCAGGCGGCAGGGGGCCTCGCCGGTCCAACCCTCGAAGCGCTGGGCCTTCATGGGACGGGGTCCTTCTCCGCCGGCGTGAGCACCGCCGACAGCAGCAGCGCCAGCACCGCGCCCGGCGCCACCGTCACGCCCACGGCCTGCAGCACCGGCACCGAGGACAGCGAGAGCACGCCAAAGCCGATGGCCGTGGTGGCGCAGGCCACCAGCACCGACAGCAGGGCCCGCGGATCGGCGTGCGGGTCGCGCCGCCAGCGCTCGATGAACAGCGAGTAGTTGGAACCCACGGCCACGATGAGCAGCATGCCGATGAGGTGCAGCAGGTGCAGGCGCACGCCCAGGGCGTGCAGGCTGGCGATCACGATCAGCACCGCCGCCACGATGGGCAGCATCACGCCCAACAGGCGGCTCGGCCGGCGCAGCGAAGCGCCCAGCACCAGCACGATGCCCGCCAGCCCGGCCAGCGACAGCGCGATGGCCTCGCGCAGGTAGCTGCCGTAGAGCGACTCGAACTCCTGCTTCAGGTCGATGAAGCTCGCGCCGCTGCCCTGCAGCGCCGCGCGCAACACCTCGGCCGGCAGGTCGGCGCCGGCCGCGCCGGGCGCGGGGCGCAGCGGCAGCAGGGCGGTCCAGCCGTCGGCGTGCGGCTGCAGCAGCGAGTCCACGGCGATGGCCAGGGCCGAGCCGTCGAGGTCCTCGCGCCGCATCGGCGCGGCCGCGCGCGCCTGCGCCACGGCGTCCACGAAGGGCTTGAGCCGTGCGGCCGACAGGGGCTGCCCCTGCAGCGCCAGGCCCAGGTCGCGCGACAGCGCCTCGGGCGCCGGCAAGGCGCGCTGGCGCTCGCGCTGCAGGGCCTCGCTGGGCAGGAAGCGCGCGGGGCTGTCGTAGCCGCCGATCAGGCCCTGCGCCACCAGCGGCTGCAGGCGCGCGGCGGCCGCCTCGGCGCCGCGCAGCGCGGCCTCACGGTCGCTGGCCCGCACCACCACCATGTAGCGCGCGTCGGGCGCGCCCAGGTCGCCGCGCAGGCGGGCGTCGCGCTCGGCGTCCTGCGGGCTCACGCTGGACAGGGCGGACAGGTTCGGCTCCCACAGCGTGTCGCGCTGCGCCACCAGCCAGGCCAGCGCCAGCAGCGCCGCGCCCAGCACGGGCCAGCGCCAGGCCCGCAGGGCCAGCACGCGCGGCGTCACCCAGGCCGGCAGTTCCGGCGTGCGCGCCACCTGGCCGCCGGCCATGGCGGGCAGCACCAGCCGCGTGGTCAGGGCGGCGACGAAGACCCCCGTCATGGCGTACAGGCCGAGCTGCGCGAGCCCCGGGAAGCCCGCGAACAGCAGCGCGCCGAAGCCCAGCACCGAGGTGGCCACGCCCAGGCGGATGGTGGGCCAGAAGTTCTCGTGCCAGCGCCGGCCCTCGCCGCTGTCCGCACGCCCGGTCTGCACGAAGTAGTAGATGCCGTAGTCCACCGCCTCGCCCACCAGCGCGGCGCCGAAGCCGGCCGTGATGGCGAACACCGAGCCGTGCACCTGCCCCACCGCCACCAGGCCCGCGAGCGAGCCGCTCACCGCCGGCACCAGGGTCAGCAGCAGCGGGCGCCAGCGCCGGAACATGCACCACAGCAGCAGGCTGATGCCGATGGAACTGAACAGGGTCAGCCGCGCCACGTCGGCCTGGATGGCCGCGCGCGTCTTCACCGCGAACACGCCGGGGCCCGACACCTCCAGCCGCAGCGCGCCCGGCGGCAACGCATCGAAGGCGGCCTGCACGCGCGCCACCGCCTCGGCCTGGCCGTCGGTGTCCGAGCCCGCCGCGCGCGTCTGCAGCAGCAGCATCGCGCGCGCGCCGTCGCGCGACACCCAGACGCCCTCGGCCATGTTGGGCTGCCCCTGCGACTGCCAGCCCATCAGCACCTCGAAGGCCTCGCCCGTGGGGTCCGACGGGAACTGCGCCTTGAACGGCAGCCCCGCCGGCGAGGACACGATGTCGATGGCGTTGAGGATGGCCTCGCGCAAGCCGTCGGGCGTGAAGCGCTGTGCGTCCACGGCCGGGCTCAGCGTGTAGCGGTGCCGCTGCAGCAGCGCGAGCTCGCGGTCGAAGGCCTCCAGCTCGCCGTTCTGCACCGCAACGAAGGCGCCGTCGGCCGAGAGCCGCTGGCGCAGCGCGCGCGAGGCCTCGGCGCGCGCCGCGCCGTCGCCGCCGTCGATGGCCACCATCAGCAGGCGCGAGACCACGCCCTCGCGCAACTGCTCCACCAGCACCTGCTGCTCGGCGCTGGGGTGGGAGGGCAGGAAGAAGGACAGGTCGGTGGTGAAGCGCGTGCGCGACGCCAGCCAGCCGCCCAGGGCCATGGCCAGAGCCCAGGCGAGCACGATCCACGCGGCACGGCGGGTCATCGAAGCCCCTCCGGGCGCGCGGCGGTGTGGGCGCTGGCTGGCGGCCGGGCGGCGCTCACGGCTTGCCCACCGGTTCCAGCCGCATCTCGGTGCGGTCGCCGTCGGACTGGGTGTAGTCGATGCGGTCCACCGCGACGCCCACGCCCGAGATGACGATCTGCGTGACGATGCCGCGCAGGCGCGCCTGCAGCGGCTCCAGCGTGAGCGTCCAGCGCTTCTCGGGCTGGCCCTGCAGGGCCACGCGGTAGTGGCGCTCCAGCGCCGCGCGGTCGCCCTGCAGGGTGCTGCGGATGCTGGCCACGAAGGCCTCGACCTCGGGGCGCTGGCTCACGGGCATGCTCATGCGGCGCTGGTCGCGCTCCAGCGTGAGCGTGTCCTTGTCGAGCAGCAGGCGCTCGGGCCGGGGCGAGAGCGTGCGCCGCTCCAGCCAGTCGGGCGCGCGGTAGCTCATCTCGCCGCGCGAGACCAGGGGCGCGTCGAGCATGGCCATGTGGCGCCGCTCGACGAAGCGCACCGTGCCGCCGGGGTGCGCGGCCAGCAGGGCCATCAGGCGCTCGAGTTCGTCGGCCGCGCGCGCGGCCGTCAGGGGCAGCAGCGTCAGCGCCAGTAGCCAGAGCCTGCGGGAGATCATCGTTGCCAGAAATCGAAGAAGTTGAACCAGTTGAACGGCGCCTGCCGGCACGCAGCCTGCAGGCGCTCCACGTAGGCGGCGCGCGCCGCCTGGATGGCGGCGTCGCGCGCCGCGCCACGGCCAACCGTACCAAAGTCGGCCAGGGGTTCGAACACCAGCCGGTAACGGTTCGCACCCAGGTACAGGCCGGCCATGAAGAACACCGGCCGGCGCAGCACGGCGGCCACGCGCCAGGGCGCGACCGGAAAGGCCGCGGGGCCGCCCAGGAAATCGTGCAGGGCGCGGTCGTCCGCGTCCAGCGAGCGGTCGACCAGCAGGCCCACCAGGTGGCCCTGCTCCAGCCGCTGCGCGGCCTCGATCATGGAATCGGGCCGGCCCAGCGGCACCACGTCCTGCCGGGCCTCGGGGTTGATGGCGGCGAGCGCGGCCCGCATCTGGCGCGCGTTGTCCTCGTACATCAGCATGCTTACCTGCAGGCCTGGGCGCTGGCGGCCCACGCAGCGCAGGGCCTCGAAGCTGCCCAGGTGCGCGCCCATCAGCAGCACGCCGCCGCTGTCCATGGCGCGCAGCAGCGCGTCGGCGCCCTGCACTTCCACGTCGAACAGATCGAAACGTCCGTTGAGCAGGTAGACACGGTCGTGCACCGTGGTGGCGAAGCTCAGCAGGTGGCGGTAGCGCTCGCGCCAGGTGGGCGGGCGGCCCAGCGCGCGGCGCAGGTAGTCGCGGCTGGCCGCGCGCGGGCGCGGCGCGAACAGCAGGAAGTACAGCGTGGCGCCGTGCAGCACCGCGCGGCTGAGCCGTCGGCCCCCCCACAGCGACAGGCGCACCATGAAGCGCAGCAGCCCCAGGTGACCGCGCTCGGGCCGCTGGCGCCACTCGGGCAGCGCGCGCCCATTCACCGGGCGACCCTCCGTGCCGCGCACCGTGGGGCCGAGCGCCTTGCGAATGGCCCGGCCGCGCTCATGCGTCCACCGGCCGCAGCTGGCCCGTGGCCACCGGCTCGCCACCGCGCGTAAAGACGAAGGCGAAGCCCGCGCGGGGCAAGGCGCTCAGGCTCAGCCGCAGCTCGTCGCCGGGCCGCACGGCTTGCAGGAACTTGGCCTGCGGCAGGCCCCAGCCGCGCGCGCCAGGCGCCAGCTCGCGCGCCGCGCGCAGGGCCTCGTCCAGCAGCACCACGCCGGGCAGGATGGGCTGGCCCGGGAAATGCCCCGCGAAAGCGGGGTGGTCCGGGGGCACGCGCCAGGCGCGCTCAAGAAGGCTCACGCAGCACCTCGCGGCGGTAGAGCGCGGCCAGCGCCTCGCGCGTGAGCTTGCCGGTGGCGTTGCGTGGCAGCGCCGGCAGCAGCACCAGCGGGCGCGGCAGGAAGATGGCGTCGACGCGCTGGCGCAGCTCGGCCAGCAGCGGCGCGGGCTGGCGACCGGGCGCCACCGCGAAGGCCACCAGCCGCGCGACGGCGGCGTCGCCGCCCGGCGCCTCGGGCAGGAAGAAGGCGGCGTCGAGCACGCCCTCGAGCCCCGCGAGCTGGCGGTTCAGGTAGGCCAGCGACGTGCGTTTGCCCGCGATGTTGATGAGGTCGGCATGCCGGCCGTGCAGCACGAAGCGGCCGTCGGCCAGCGGCTCGATCAGGTCGGCCAGGGGCACGGTGCCCTCCACATGCCCGCCCTCGGCGCTGGCCACGTCGCCCGCGAACCGCAGGCGCGCGCCGGGCAGCAGCGTCCAGGCCGGGCCCGCCACGGTGCGCCGGCTGGCCAGCGCGGAGGACTCGGTGGAACCGTAGATCTCGTGCAATTCGGCGCCGCAGGCGGCCTCGGCCTGCTGCGCCAGGCCCTCGGCCAGCGGCGCGGTGGCCGACAGCAGGCGCTGCGGCAAGGCGCCCGGCGCGGCGCTGGCCAGCCAGTTGGCGAGGTGGAAGGGCGTGGTGACGAGCAGGCGCGGCGCCGGCACGGCGGCCAGGGCGTCGTTGATGTCCTGGGCAAAGAAGGGCTTGCCCGACCAGAAGCTGCAGCCGCCGTGCAGCGCCAGCAGGAAGGTGGATTCGAAACCGTAGCTGTGCTGGATGGGCACGGTGCCCACCAGCACGTGCGGCGCGCGGTCCAGCCCCAGCGCGGCGGCCTCGGCCTGGCCGTTGCGCACCAGGCGACCCCAGTGCTTGGGGTGCGGCTGCGGCCGGCCGGTGGAGCCCGAGGTGAACAGCACGGCGGCCCGCCGGGCGTCGTCGATCCAAGGCATGTCGGCGAGCGGCGGGCGGCCGGCGCCGGGGCGCGCGGGCACCTCGTGCCGGGGCAGCCCGGCGGCCTCGGCCGCGTGCGACATCTCGGCGCCGTCGACCAGGCACAGCGCGCCCGGGAAATCCTGCGCCAGCTGGCGCAGGCTCTGCGGCGCCAGCGAGGACGGCTGCAGGCTCACGCGCCCGCGCAGCAGGCCGGCGGCGAAGCCCACGGCGAAGCGGTAGCGGTCCTCGCAGAGATTGATGAGGTCGCCCTCGGGCGGCAGCGCTTCGGCGAAGGCCGCGGCGTCGGCCAGGAATTCGCCCACGCGCACCGGGCCGTCGGGGCGCCAGGCGAACACGCCGTCGATGGCGTGCGCGCTGATCAGCGGGGAACGGCTCATGGCCGCTGCCCCCGCGCCGACTGGCGGCGTTCGCTGTCGGCCCGCCAGGCGCGCAGCACGGCCGACAGGCTGGGGCGCTCGTGCGGCGGCAGCGCCAGCCGCCGCCACAGGGTTTCCAGCAGGAACATCAGGCCCACGAGGGGACCCGTGAGCACATTGGCGTGCAGCGACCAGAGCCCGCGCGGCGCGAACAGGAAGAGCGCGGTGGACACCAGCGCGTTCAGCACGAAGAAGGCGGTCCAGGCGGCCGTGACCTGGCGCGTGTAGCGCAGGTGGCCCGGCGAGAGTTCGGCGCCATGCACCAGGCGCGCCAGCCGCGTGACCAGGGCGTCGCCCGGCCCCAGCAGGCTGGCGCCGAACAGCGCCGCCAGCGCGAGGTGAATGCCCAGGTGCTGCAGGTAGTACAACAACGCCACCTCGCCGCGCAGCCAGGGCCACAGGCCCCACAACAGCGCCGCCGCCGCCAGCCAGGCGAGCCAGCGCAGCGCCGGTCGCGCCAGGCGCGCGAAGGCCACGGCCAGTGCTGCGGCAAAGGGCGCCACGGCCACCGCCACGTGCAGGTCCATCGGCCCGCGGCCCGTGCTGCCGAGGTGCGAGGCCACCACCCAGCCCAGCAGCAGCAGGCCGGACGCGGCGGCGCGCAGCGGGGCCGATGGGCTCATGCGATCCGGCGCCGGGCCGCCCCCAGCCAAGCCTCGCGACCCATGCCGCGGCGGAGCGTGCGGGTATTCATGTGGTGCGGTGGCGCGTGATGTGGGCCGCCAGCGCGCGCGGGCTGGCGAAAATCTTCTGGTTGTTTTCGTTGTCCGAGCGCATCTGGAACCCGTAGCGCTTGGAGATGACGAGCGCGATCTCGAGCATGTCGATCGAGTCCAGGCCCATGCCCTCGCCGTACAGGGGCGCGTCGGGGTCGACCTCGCCCGGGCTCAGCTCCAGGTTGAGCGCCTCGATGATGAGCTGCACGAGTTCGGGAATCAGCTGCTCCACGGCTTCGGCGTTGACGGTGTCTTCCTGCATGGCGAACTCCTGGGGAGCGTGAGGTGATCAGTGGGCGGGGGCGGCGAACGCCAGCACGACGTTGCTGCCGCCGAAGGCAAAGGAGTTGGACAGCGCCACGCGCAGGCCGTTCGCGTGCCGGCCCTGTGGCACATGGTCCACGCCCTCGCAGGCCGGGTCGAGGCGGCCCGCCAGATGGGCGGTGGGGGGAATGGCCTGCTCGCGCAGGGCCATGGCCGTGACGACGGCCTCGATGGCCCCGGCCGCCCCCAGCAAGTGGCCGTGCATCGATTTGGTGGAACTCACGGACAGGCGCGCGGCCTGTTCGCCGAACACCTCGCGCAAGGCCTGTACCTCGATCGGATCGCCTTCGGGCGTGGCGGTTCCGTGCGCGTTGACGTAGTGCACCTCGCCCGGGGCCAGGCCGGCGTCCTCCAGCACGGCGCGAAGGGCGCGCACCTGGCCGGCGCGGTCGGGCCGCACCAGGTGGGTGTGGTCGCAGTTGGTGGCGAAGCCGATGAGTTCGCCGTGGATGCGCGCGCCGCGCGCCACGGCGCGGTCCCAGTTCTCGAGCACCAGCGCCGCCCCGCCCTCGCCCAGCACCAGGCCGTTGCGGTCGTTCGAGAAGGGCCGGCAGGCGCTGGATGCGGTCTGCTCGTCGCCGCGCGCGAGCACGCGCATGGCCTCCCAGGCCTTCACCACGCTCACGGACTGGCAGACGTCGGAGCCGCCGGTCACCATCAGCTCGGACTCGCCCGAGCGCACGCGGCGAAAGGCCTCGCCGATGGCCATGGACGCCGAGGCGCAGGCGGCGGTGTGGCTGCTGCTCACGCCGCCCAGGCCCAGCTGGATGGAGATGTGTGCGTTGGCCGCGTTGTTCATGCCCATCACCACCGACAGCGGCGACACGCGTTCGCGGCCCTTGAGCCAGAGCTCGCGCGCGCCCCGCTCGTGCGCCGCCAGGCCGCCCAGCGCGGTGCCCCACAGGCACCCCCATTGGCGGCGGTCGCTGCCGTCCTCGGCGGCCGAGCGGGCCAGGCCCGCGTGGCGCCAGGCCTTGAAGACGGCGGCCATGCCCAGTTGCGAGAAACGCTCCATCATGGACGCCAGCGGCTTGCCCAGCTCGCGGTCGGCGTCGAAGCCCTCGCAGCGCACGTAGGGCAGGCGCAGGGGGCGCGGCTCGTCCTCGGTGACCATCCACCGAACGGCCGATTCGCCGGCCCACACGCGCTGAAAGAAATCCTCGAGATCGCCGCCGTAGGGACTCACGAGGCCCAGGCCGGTGATCGCGACGCGGTGCCGCGCCATGCTCACTCCGTCTTGCTGGGCACGAGCGATTCGATGACCGCCACCATGTCCGCCACGCTTTTGGGCGGGGTCTGGTCGGAGGGAATCTCGATGCCCAGGCGGTCTTCGGCCTCGAACATGAGCTCGGCCAGCATCAGCGAATCGACGCCCAGCTCGGCCAGGGCCGCCCCGGGCACCACGGCGGACTCGGCCACGCCCAGGCGATCGACGAGAAACTGGCGGATCAGTTCGATGGCGTTCATGTGGGCCCGAAAAAAGTGCGGAATTATAGTGAGCGCCCCCCAGCACGCCCTGGGGCGTACCACCCTGGCGGGGGACGTCACGCGCCTCGGGTACAGTGGCCCCCGCTCCACCCTACCCCACCACAGCACCCGCGCCCGCCGCCTTGACCGCCACCCACCCACCGGCCTGGACCCGCGCCCTCGCGCGCCGATTCTTCGCCCTGTGGCCGCTCAAGGCCGTGGGCACCACCGCCTTCATGGTGCTGTTTTTCCACGCCTATTTCTGGGTGCTGAAAAACCCCTCGGGCGAAGCGCTGGAGCTGCCCCTGCTGGCGCCGGACCGCTGGGTGACGTTCGAGCCCTGGGCCATCTACGCCTACGGCTGGCTCTGGGTCTACGTGTCGGTGGCGCCGGGCCTGATGGACCGCTGGCGGGCGCTGGTGCGCTATGGCGCCTGGGTGGCGCTCATGTGCGCGCTGTGCCTGGCGATCTTCTGGCTCTGGCCCACGCGCACGCCCGTGTTCGATGTTGACTGGTCGGCCTACCCGCGCCTGGCCTTCCTCAAGGGCATCGACGCGTCCAGCAACGCCTGTCCGTCCCTGCACGTCGCGGCGGCACTGCACGCGGCCTGCTGGCTGCACTGGCACCTGCGTGAGTTGGGCGCGCCGGCCTGGACCCGCTGGGTCAGCGCCTTGCAGTGCGTGGCCATCGTCTGGTCCACCATGGCGATCCGCCAGCACGTGTTCATCGACGTGCTGGCCGGCGCGGCGGTGGGCGTGCTGTTCGCCTGGCTGTCGATCCGCTCGGAACGCGCCGCCCAGGCCCGGCCCCGCGCTACAGCGGCCGCCGCTGCGCCAGCAGCGCGTTGAGCCGCGGCAAGGCCGCGCGCATGGCCTCGCGCCCGGCCTCGATGGCGCGCTCGCGCGAGGAAAAGTCCGCGCCGCCCATGCCGTTGAGCACCGGACGCACCACCAGGTCGGCCGTGGCGAGCTCGTGGCGGTTGATGCTCTGTCCCATGATGGCGAAGGTCTGCAGCAACACGTCGAGGTTGCCGGTGGCGGCGTTGGTCTCGGGCGTGGCGGAGATGTCCACCGCGAGCACGATCTCGGCGCCCATCTCGCGCGCCTGACGCACCGGCACCGGCGCGGTCAGGCCGCCGTCCACGTACTCGGTACCACCGATCTTGACCGGCGCGAACACGCCCGGCACGGCGCTGGAGGCCCGCACCGCGAGCGCCGCGTCGCCGCGACGAAACAGCACGCCGCGGCCGGTGTGCAGGTCGGTGGCGAGCACGCCCACGGGCAAGGCCATGTCCTCCAGCAGCTTGCCGTCGATGGTGCGGCGCACGTAGCGCGCGAGCGCCTCGCCGCGCAGCAGGCCCCGACCCAAGATGGGCAGCGACCAGTCGGCGATCTCGGCCTCCTGCATGCGCAGCGCCAGGCGCTCCAGTTCCTTGCCCGGCAGGCCGCTGGCGTAGAAGGTGGCGACCAGGCTGCCGGCCGAGGTGCCGGCGAGCAGGTCGGGCCGGATGCCCACGCGCTCCAGTTCCTGGATGACGCCAATGTGGGCGAAGCCGCGCGCCGCGCCGCCGCCCAGCGCCAGGCCCAGGCGCGGCGGGCGCGTGAGCGTCACGGGCGGCGTCACGGGTGGCACCACGGGCTCGGCCACCACCGGGGGCTCCGGCCTGTCGGGCGCCTGCGGCGGCACGAGGGCGCAGCCCGTGAGCAGCAAGGCCAGCGCGCAAGCCCACGCGCGGCCTCCGGGGAACCATTGAAAGCGCTTAAGAATCATTCTCGTCTCTGCTAGCATCTATCACCGCTGTCCGGCGGGTGCGGGATTGTCCCAAAGCGCCGGGTGGCCCCCTCTTTCGCAACCAAGAGACCACCATGAAAACCACCCGTACCATCGTTTCGGCCCTGGCCGCCGCCACGCTGAGCCTCGGCGCCGCCCAGGCGCAGGACAAGGTGCTCAACATCTACTCCGCCCGCCACTACCAGACGGACGAGGCGCTGTACAACGGCTTCACGCAGGCCACGGGCATCAAGATCAACCGGGTGGAAGCCGACGACGCGGGCATCGTCTCGCGCCTGCGCGCCGAGGGCGCGGCTTCGCCGGCGGACATCGTGCTCATGGTGGACGCCGCCCGCATGGCCGCCGCCGACGCGCAGGGCCTGTTCCAGCCGATCAAGTCGAAGAAACTGGACGACACCATCCCCGCCACGCTGCGCGCCGCGCCCACCGCCGATGGCGTGACCTGGACCGGCTTCTCCACCCGCGCGCGCATCGTCATCTACGACCCGGCGCGCGTGAAGGCCGAGGACGTGGCCACCTACGAGCAGCTCGCCGACCCCAAGCTCAAGGGCCTGCTGTGCACGCGCTCGGGCTCGCACCCGTACAACATGTCGCTGTTCGCCACAGTGGTGGAGCGGCTCGGTGACCAGAAGGGCGAGGCCTGGCTCAAGGGCCTGGTGGACAACCAGGCGCGCGCGCCCAAGGGCGGCGACACCGACCAGATCCGCGGCGTGGCCTCGGGCGAGTGCGGCGTGGCGATCGCCAACAGCTACTACATGGCCCGCATCCTGAAGTCGGACAAGCCCGAGGACAAGGCGGTGGCCGCCAAGGTGAAGGTGGTGTTCCCGAACCAGGGCACCACGGGCACGCACGTGAACATCGCCGGCGCGGCGGTGGCCAAACACGCCAAGAACCGCGACAGCGCGATCGCCTTCATGGAGTACTTGGCCAGCCCGGCGGCGCAGAAGTACTTCGCCGATGGCAACAACGAGTTCGCCGCCGCCAAGGGCGTGAAGCTGGACAACCCGGCGCTGCAGGCCATGGGCGGCGAGCACTTCAAGATCGAGACCGTGCCGCTGGCGGCCGTGGCGAAGAACCTGACCAAGGTGCAGCAGATGCTGGACCGGGTGGGCTACAAGTAAACCGGACCGGTCCCCAGAAAAAAGGCCGCGCCACCGCGCGGCCTTTTTCATGTCAGACCGAGCGCGTCAGCCCGCCGTCCACCCGCAGGTTCTGGCCCGTGATGTACGCCGCGCCGTCCGAGGCCAGGAAGGCCACGGTGGCCGCGATCTCCTCGCTCGTGCCGTAGCGCTTCAGCGGCACGCTGTCGCGGCGCGCCTCGGTGGGCGGCAGGCTGTCGATCCAGCCCGGCAGCACGTTGTTCATGCGCAGGTTGTCCGCCGCGTAGGTGTCGGCGAAGACCTTGGTGAAGGACGCCAACCCCGCGCGGAACACCGCCGAGGTCGGGAACATGGCGCTCGGTTCGAAGGCCCAGGCGGTGGAGATATTGACGATGGCCCCGCCCTTTTGCTGCTGCATGTGCGGCGTCACCAGCCGCGTCGGGCGGATCACGTTCATGAGGTAGGTGTCCATGCCGCGGTGCCAGTCCTCGTCGCTGATGTCGAGGATGGGGCCGCGCGGCCCGTGGCCTGCGCTGTTCACCAGCACGTCGATGCGGCCCCAGCGCTCCAGCAGCGCGTCCAGCAGGCGCTTGAGGTCGTCGGTGGACTGGTTCGAGCCCGTCACGCCCACACCGCCCAGTTCCTTGGCCAGGGCCTCGCCCTTGCCCGAGGACGAGAGCACGCCCACGCCATACCCATCGGCCGCGAGCCGCCGCGCCACGGCCGCGCCCATGCCACTGCCACCCGCCGTGACCATCGCCACCTTGACTGCCGCCATGTCCTTGCCTTCCGTATGAGTGAGGGAAGCGGCGGATGCTACCCGGGGGCCGCGGAGCGCGCGGGCCGGGGGCCTCAATACACGTCTCGCCGGTAGCGGCCTTGCGCGGCCAGGTCTTCCAAGGCCTGGTCGCCCAGGATCCCGCGCAACGTGCGATCGACCTCGCCCGCCATGCCATCGAGGCTGCCGCACACATAGAGGGCGGCACCCCGCCCCACCCAGTCGCGCACGGCCCCGGCCGCGTCGGCCAGCGCGTGCTGCACGTAGCGGCGCTGTGCCTGGTCGCGCGAGAACACCCAGTCCACGCGGCTGAGCCAGCCCTGGCGCGCCCAGGCATCGATCTCCTCGCGGTGGTGCGCGTCGTGGGCCGACTGGCGTTCGCCGAACAGCAGCCACATCGGCGCCACATCGGGCGGGCGCGGCGCGCTCGCGGCATCGTGCAGGCGGCCCGCGGCGGCGAGGCGCCCGCGCAGGTGCCCGCGCAGGCCGGCCAGGCCGGTGCCGTTGCCGATCAGGATCAGCGGGCGATCGGCATTGCCAGCGATGCGAAAGCCCGCGTGCGCGCGCACGCGCAGCATCGCGGTGCCATCGAGCGCCAAGCCCTCGGTGAGCCAGCCCGAGGCGACGCCCGGCTGGCCGTCGGTGCGGCGCGAACGGCGCACCAGCAGGTGCAGCGCGCCATCGGCCGGCACCGAGGCAATGGAGTAGTCGCGCGGCGCACCCGGCGCCCCGGGCACCTCGACCTGCGCCAGGTCGCCGGCCTGCCAGTCGGGCAGTGCGCCGGCGCCGGGCACCAGCTCCAGGTGGTGCACCGGCTCGCCCGCGCTGCCGGGGTTGAGGTGGCGGCGCGCGCGCAGCCGCCAGGGCTGCAGCGCCGGGGCCTCCCAATCGGGCAGGTCGCTGGTGCCGGCCAGGTGGGCCAGGTGCTGGCGCCACTGGCGCAGCGCCTCGGGGTCGCTCTTGTCCACGTCGATGCGCTCGAACAGCGGCAAGGCGCCGCGCGCCCGCAGCCAGGCGTCGAGCGCGCGGCCGAAGCCGCAGTAGTGGGCGTAGGCGGTGTCGCCCAAGGCCAGCAGGCCCACGTGCAGGTGCGACAGGCTCACGTCGGCCGAGGCCATGACCTGGCGCGCGAACCGGGCGGCGCTGTCGGGCGGATCGCCCTCGCCGTAGGTGCTGGCCACGCACAGCAGGCGATCGGCCTGCCGCAGGTCGGCCAGGCCCAGCTCGCCCAAGGGCGCCAGCCGCACCGGCACACCAGCGGTGTGCAGGGCCTGCGCGGTCTGCAGGGCCAGTGCCTCGGCCTGCCCGGTCTGGCTGGCGTAGGTCACCCACCAGGCGGGCACGCCGGGCGTGGCGGGCAGCAGCGCGGCCACGCGGCGCCGCGCCTCGGCCTGGCGGCGCCGGTGCTGCCAGGCGAAGGCGCCGCACATCAGGGCGTACAGGGCCAGCACGGCCAGGGCGTAGGTGATTTTTTCCGGTAGAGGCATCGGGTGGCGTGGGCGCGGTGGGCGGCGGACGCGGTTCAGCCCGCGAGGCGCTCCATCGCGCTGGTGAGGGTTTCGCTGAGGCGGCCGTCGGCCTCGCGCTGCAGGAACACGGCCGCGATGCCATGGGCCTCGGCCAGGGCCAGGCCCTGCTCGCGACCGGCCACGGTGAGCGCGGTGGACCACGCGTCGGCCCAGAGGCAGTCGGCGTGCAGCACGCTCACCGAGGCCAGGCCGTGCGCCACGGGCCGGCCGCTGCGCGGGTCGATGCTGTGCGGCAGGCGCTGGCCGTCCATGAGGTAGGCGCGGCGGTAGTCGCCCGAGGTGGCGACCGACAGACCGTGCAGCGCCACGCGCGTGGCACGCGGCGCGACCTGGCCGGCGCGCACGGGCGGCGTTTCCACATCAACCCACCAGGGCATGCCGTCGGGCCGCAGGCCCTGGCCGCGCAACTCGCCGCCCAGCTCCACCAGCGCGTGGGCGACGCCCATCGCCCGCAGCCGCCGCGCCACGCGGTCCACCGCGTGGCCCTTGGCGATGGCCGAGAGGTCGAGCTGCAGGCCACCGGGCTGCGTGGCCTCGCGCGCGGCGGCGTCGAAGCGCAGCGCGCGCCAGTCGGTGGCGGGCATCGCGGCCCGCACGGCGTCGGCCGAGGGCGGTGCGAAGCCGGGGTCGGTGTAGCGCGGCGCGGGACCGAAGCCCCAGAGGTTGACCAGCGCGCCCGCAGCCGGGTTGAAGGCGCCCGCGGAGGTGTCGGCCAGCCAGAGCGCCGCCGCCAGCACCTCGGCGAAGGCCTCGGGCAGGGGCCGGCGCGCGCCGGCGGACGCGGCGTTGAACCGCGCCAGGTCGGACGTGGGCAGCCAGCTGCTCATTTGCCCGACCACCAGGTCCAGCTCGGCCTCGATGGCCGCGCGCAGCGCGCCCTGGCGCGCCGCGTCGCGGTCGGCCCAGAGCACCTGCCAGGTGGTGCCCATGCTCTCGCCACGCAGGCGCTGCAGGCGCGCGCCCAGCAGGGGCGCCGCGCCTTCGATGTGATCGGGCACCAGTACGCGGGTCATGGTGGACTTGTGCCGCGCACGGAGCGCCCCGACCCGGGGGCAGCGCGGAACCGGCTTCGCCGGGCCGCAGCTGCCGCCCCCATGGGGGGTCGCGCGAAGCGCGGCGGGGGGACCTACTTCGGCAGCACTTCCAGCGTCAGGCTGTAGTTGGAGCGGCGCACCGGCTCGGCCAGGGTACCGGCGGGGCCGCTGGGCGGCGCGGGCGGCGCGCCCTCCACGCGCGGCGCACGCGGCGGGGCCACGTTCACCCAGTACATGCCGGCCGCCGGCCACTTCACCTGGATCTCGCCGTTCTGGTCGGTGTTGAGGCGGATCTCGCCGAGCTCGCTGCGGTAGCGCAGGCCGTCCAGGATGACGGTGGCCGCGTAGCCCGCGGCGGGCTTGCCGTTGTCCAGGAAACGGAAGGTGGCCGTGTCGCCCTCGACCAGGTCGTTCGGGTGCGTCACCGCCACCAGTTCGATGCCCGCGCCCGTGGGCTTGAGCGCGTCGGTGCTGGGCTTGCCGCGCGTCACGAAGGTCTCCACGCGGCTGTTGTTCTGGCTCACGCGCAGCTCGGTGGCGTCGGCCGGGATGTCCTTGGCCAGGGACTCGGCCGAGCCGCGCAGGCGCTTGGTCTCGCCGCCGACCTTGAAGCTGGCGATCAGGCCGTCGTTGACCAGCGCGATGCGGTAGGTGCCCTGCTGCTCCAGCTTCACGTCGAACATGCTGCGGTAGCGACCCTTGGCCTGGTTCTCGGCCGGCACCGGCTGGCCGTTGGGGCCGATGACGACCAGGTTGTCCAGGCCGGCGGCGTTGTGCTCGTAATAGAAGATGTCGTTGGAGATGGCGGCGTCCACGCTAACCCAGGGCTGTTGGCCCGAGTAGACGGTGCCCGAAGGCAGCAGCCAGGCGCGGTGCGCGTGCGCGGCCAGCGGCAGGGCCAGGGAGGCGGCGGCCGCCAGGGCGAGCGCGCGGGCGCGAAGCGGAATGTTCTTCATCGAGAGGTCTCCGGTCGGTTTCGGGGCTTCAGGGTTTGACGGTGACGCTGATCGCGCCGAGTTCGTGCTGGCCGCGGGCCTGCGTGGTGGTGGCGCCCTTGGGCGGCCACACGAAAGGCACCTTCACGAGCTCGCGGCCGCCCACCTCGCGTGCGGCCTCCAGCACCACGGCGTATTCGCCGGGGGCCAGTTGGCCCAGGGCGGCGTCGCCGAACTGCAGGCTGTGCTCGCCGGGCGCGCGCGTGGCGCCGCTCAGGCCATCCACGGGCATGTTCAGCTCGCGCCCGCTCTTGCGCCACCAGGCCCGCATGTCCTTGAGCCACTTGGTGCCCTCGTTGTTGCGCAGCTTGATGTCGTACCAGACCGCGAGGTTGCCCACGAAGGACTGGTCGGGCTTCTCGATCCAGATCGCCACGTAGGGGCGGTGGTACTCCGCCACCGACAGGCGCGGGATCTCGACCTTGAGCGCCATGTCGGCGGCCACGGCGGGCCAGGCGAGGCCGGCCGCGGTGAGCGCGGCGGCGTAACGGATGGTCGTCATGGGAAAACGGCTCCTTGGAGGGTCAGTGGATGAACAGGATCACGAGCAACAACGGGATCACCAGGCCCGCGCCCACCATGGGCCAGGTGGTGGGCCGCGCGGCGGCGTGGAACTTGAGGATGAACAGGCCGGTGATGGCGAACACCAGGCAAGCCACCGAGAAGATGTCGAGGAACCACTTCCAGGCCAGGCCGGTGTGGCGGCCCTTGTGCAGGTCGTTCAGGTAGGAGACCCAGCCGCGGTCGGTTCGCTCGTATTCCACGCCGCCGGTCTCGCGCTCGATGCGCAGCCAGGCGTCGCCACCCGGTCGCGGCAGCGAGAGGTAGATCTCCTCGGGCGACCACTCGGCCTCGCTGGCGGGCAGGCTCAGGTCCAGCGCCTCGGACAGCCAGGCGTGCACGGCGGGCGGCAGCGCGGCGTTGCCGGGCTCGTCGTCCTTCACCGCCAGCGCGGCGCGCAGGTCCTCGGGCAGCTCCAGGGCCTTGTTCTGCACCACGGGCGTGGAGGGGATGTCGGCGGCGTGGTTGAGCGTGATGCCCGTGAAGGCGAACAGCAGCATGCCGATCAGGCACAGCGCGGAACTGATCCAGTGCCACTGGTGCAGGGTCTTGAGCCAATAGGCCCGGCTGGACGCCGCCGGGGCGGCCGAAGGGGGTTTGGCGGAGGTGTCTGACCGGGTATTCACAACTTGCAAATTATAACCATTCTCATTTGCAAGACCAAACCGAGAGACACCATGGGACCGGCTTTGCGGGCCGCAGGTGACGCCCTCTTGAGGGGTTCGCGCGAAGCGCGAGCGGTGGGTGGCCTTAGGACAACGACGGGGACTCGACCCAGTCGCCGCCCAGGGCCTTGTAGAGATCCACCGCGGCCGTGAGGCGCGAGAGCTTCTGCGTGGCCAGCGCGTCCTGCGCCGAGAACAGCGTGCGCTGCGCGTCCAGCACCGAGAGCAGGTCGCCGCTGCCCTCGCGGTAGCGCAATTCGGCCAGTTGCAGCGAGCGCTGCGCCTGCGCCACCAGCTCGCGCTGCAGCGATTCCTGCCGCTCGCTGCGGGAGAGGTTGCCCAGGCCGTCGTCGACTTCCTTCAAGGCGGTGCGGATGGCCTTGCCGTAGTTCTCGATCAGCACCACGCGCTGCGACTCGGTGGTGCGCACCTGCAAGCGCTGGCGGCCGCCGTCGAAGATGGACTGCGCCAGCGACAGACCCAGCGAGACGCTGCGCGTGGGGTCGGCCAGGCTCAGCAGGGCCGAGGTGCCCAGGCCCAGCGAGCCCGACAGCGATACGCTGGGCAGCAGCGCCGCGCGCGCGGCGGCGACGTTGGCGTCGGCGGCGGCCAGCTGCGACTCGGCCGAGGCCAGGTCGGGCCGTCGCGTGAGCAGCGTGGCGGGCAGGCCCGGGGCGAGTTCGGGCACGCGCAGCTGCGAGAACGCGCCGCCGGCCGGCGTGTAGCCCTGCGGCACGCGGCCCAGGAGCAGGGCCAGGGCCGAGGCGGTCTGGCGCTGCTGCAGCTCCAGCGGGATCAGGGCGGTGCGCGCCGACAGCACCGTGGCGCGCTGCTGAGACACCTCCAGCGCCGTGGCCACGCCGTTGCGCTGGCGCGCCTCGACGACGCGCAGCACGCGCTCGGCGGTCTCCAGGTTCTGGCGCGCGATCACCAGGCGCTCGCCGGCACTGAGCCAGAGGAAGTAGTTGCCGGCCACGTCCGCGAGCAGGCCCAGGCGCACGGCGCGCCAGTCGTGCTGGCTGGCCTCGAACGAGGCCTCGCCCGCGCGCACGCCGGCGGCGATGCGGCCCCACAGATCCAGCTCATAGCTGATGGCCAGGCCCGCGCTGGTGGATTCGCGCGACGTGGACGGTGTGCCGGGCGCGTCGCTGCGGCCGGCGGTGGTGCCCAGGCTGGCGCCCACCGAGGGCAGGCGCGCGATGCCGGCCTGCTGCAGGGCGATGTCGGCCTGGCGCATGCGCTCCACGGCGATGCGCAGGTCGGCGCTGCCGGCCTGGGCTTCGTCCAGCAGTTGCACCAGCGCGGGCGAACCGAAGCCCTGCCACCAGTCGGTGGTGAGCGCGGGCGAACCGGCTGTGGCGGCCGTGGCGTCCCACTGCGCGGGCATGTCCACCACAGGGCCGCGCGCCGGGTCCGGCGTGATCGCGCAGGCCTGCAAGGTCAGTGCGCCGCTCAGCAGGGACAGCTTCAAGACAAGACCACGGTTCATTCCACTACTCCAGGCGCGGCGGGGGGTGTTCATTCGGACGCCAAGGCCACGACAGGGTCGAGCCGCGCGGCCTTGCGCGCCGGCAGGAAGCCGAAGATGAGGCCGGTGGCGAACGCACAGCCGAAGGCCAGCACCACCGGCGCGACGGAAAACTGAACGGCCGTGCCCGATGCGCCCACCACGGCGGCCACGCCCAGGCCGACGACCACGCCGATGACACCGCCCAGGGCCGAGACCACCAGGGCCTCGATCAGGAACTGCTGCAGGATGTTGCGCGTGCGCGCCCCGGTGGCCATGCGGATGCCGATCTCTCGGGTGCGCTCGGTCACGCTCACCAGCATGATGTTCATCACCCCGATGCCGCCCACCAGCAGCGAGATCGCCGCGATGGAGCCGAGCAGCACCGTCATGGTGTTCTGCGTCTCGGTGGCGGTGTCGATGATCGACGCCATGTTGCGGATCTGGAAGTCGATCACGCCATGGCGCTCGGCCAGCAGCGACTCCACCGCCGACTGCGTCTCGTCGATGCGGGCCACGTCCTCCACCGCCACGGTGACATTGCGCAGGAAGCGCTGGCCCGACAGGCGCAGCTGGCTGGTCGCGTACGGCACCATGACGATGTCGTCCTGGTCGTCGCCGTTGGGCGAGGCGCCGCGCGTGCTCATGACGCCGATCACTTGAAAGATCAGGTTGTTCACCAGGATGTACTGGCCCAGCGGCTCCTGCCCGTCGGGGAACAAGGCCTTGGCCACGGTCTGGCCCAGCACGGCCACGGTGGCGTACTCCTGCTCGTCCTCTTCGCTGAAGAAGGTGCCACGCTCGACCTTCCACTGCCGCGCCAGCGGGAACTTGGACGAGGTGCCGCGCACGCTGCTGGCGTAGTCCGACTCGCCGAAGCGCAGCGTGACGCTGCTGGTCTGCTCGGGCACGGCGGCCAGCACGTTGGGCACCTCCTTGTCGATGGCCTGCACGTCGGCCAGCACCAGGGTGGCGATGTTCTGAAAGCCGCGCTGGTTGGGTGCGCCCGGGCGCACCAGCAGCAGGTTGGAGCCCATGGCACTGATGCGGTCGATGACGGCCTGCTTGGCGCCGTCGCCGATGGCCAGCATGGCGATCACCGAGGCCACGCCGATGACGATGCCCAGCAGCGTGAGGATGGCGCGGAACACGTTGGCGCGCAGCGCGCGCAGGGCCGTCTTGGCGGCCTCGGCCACGTCGCCCAGGTGGGAGATGCGGCCGCGCCGCGGCGCCCAGTCGCGCGCCAGCTGCGCGGCCTCGCCCTGCGGCGGTCGCGGGCCGGGGTCGGCCACCACGTGGCCGTCCTTGATCTCGATCACGCGCTGCGCATGCGCGGCCACCTCGGCCGCGTGGGTGATGAGGATCACCGTGTGGCCCTGAGCCGACAGGTCCTTGAGCAGCGCCATCACGTCGGCGCCGCTCTTGCTGTCCAGTGCGCCGGTGGGCTCGTCCGCCAGGATCACGCGCCCGCCGTTCATGAGCGCGCGCGCGATCGACACGCGCTGCTGCTGGCCGCCCGAAAGCTGGTTGGGCCGGTGGTGCGAGCGCTCGCCCAGGCCCAGGGACGCGAGCAGCTCGGCCGCGCGCGCGTGGCGTTCGGCCGGCGGCACGCCGGCGTAGATGGCGGGCACCTCCACGTTGTCGGCGGCGGTGCCGGTGGCGATCAGGTTGTAGCTCTGGAACACGAAGCCGAAGGCGTCGCGGCGCAGCTCGGCCAGCTCGTCGCGCTCCAGCTCGGAGACATCGCGGCCCATGAAGCGGTAGCTGCCGGTGGTGGGCTTGTCCAGGCAGCCCAGGATGTTCATGAGCGTGGACTTGCCCGAGCCCGAGGCGCCCATGATGGCCACCAGTTCACCGGGGTAGATCCGCAGGTCGATGCCGTGCAGCACCTCGACCGCGAGCTCGCCGTTGCGGTAGGTCTTGGTGATGCCACGCAGGTCGATCAGCGGCAGGACCGCTTCGGCCGGCGGCGCGGCCGCTGGCCGCACGGCGGCATCGGGGGCGGCGGGCAGCTGGCTCATCGGCGCGCCCCGGCCGGTGCGGCCGCCGGCATGCCCCCCGGGCCGCCCGGCCCCCGCTGGCCCAGAGCCGAGCCCTGCGGGTTGTTGTTGCGCGGCTCGGCCTCGCGCGTGCCGGCGATGACACGATCGCCTTCCTTCAGGCCCGACAGCACCTCGGCGTGCACGCGGTTGCCGATGCCGATGGTGACCTCGCGCTCCTCGACCGTGCCGTCTGCGAGCAGGACCTTGACCTTGGCCTGGCGGGGACCGCGCGTGGCGCGCGGCGCGGCGCCGGGGCCGGCCGCGGCCTTGGGGCTTGCGTTGGGCGCCATTGGGGGTCTGGCTGCGGGTGCGCCGCCGCCCTGCCCTTGTTCGCGCGCCTGGCGGCGTTGCTCGCGCAGGCGCTCGCGCTCTTCGGGCGTCATCTTCTCGACAGCCTCGCGCCCCCCCGGCGCCGCGCGCTGGATCGTCAGCGCCGACATCGGCACCATCAGCACGTCGCGCGCCTGCGCCACCACGAAGAACACCTGCGCGGTCATCTGCGTCATCAGGCTCCGGTTGCTGTTCGGCACCTCGAACAAGGCGTTGTAGAGCACCACGTTGTTGGTCACCGTGGGCGTGGGCTCGATCTTTTTGAGCTCGCCATACCAACGCCGCCCCTGGCCGCCCAGGGTGGTGAAGTACACCGGCATGTCCTGGCGCAGCTTGCTCACGTCGGCCTCCGAGACCTGGGTCTGCACCGTCATCACCGACAGATCGGCGATGCGCAGCAGCGTGGGCGCCTGCTGGTTGGTGTTGAGCGTCTGGCCCTGGCGCGCGGTGATGCTGACCACGGTGCCCGCCATGGGCGCGTAGATCTTGGTGTATTTGAGGTTGGCCTCTTCCACGCGCATGCTGGCCTGCACCTGCTCCATCTGCGCCTTCAGCGAGTTGATCTGCGCGCGCGCGGTGCGCGCCGCCGTCTCGGCGTTCTGCAGGGTTTCGGCGGTGGTGGCCTCCTCGGCCATCAGGTTCTTCTGGCGCTGCAGGTCGCGCTCGGCCTTCACCAGGGCAAGCTCGCGTTCGGCCATCTGGGCCTGCTGCGAACGCAACTGCGCGCGGCTGGCGTCCACCCGCGCCTGCGAGGTTTCGGCGTCGATCTCGGCGAGCAGGTCGCCCTCCTTCACCTCGGTGCCCACCTCCACGTGCAGCTTGCGCAACTGGCCCGAGACCTGGGCGCCCACGTCCACGTAGTCGCGCGGCTGCAGCGAGCCCGTGGCCGCCACCTGGTCCTCGATATCGCCGCGCTGGATGGTGGCGGTGATGTAGGTGCTCCCGGTCTTGGCGCCGGGCCCCCATTGGAACCACCAGGCCGCGCCACCGCCCAGCAGGGCCAGGCCGGCCAGGATCAGGAGCGCGGTGCGCCAGGGGTGGCGGCGAACAGAGGAAGTCTTCTGGGTCGGGTTCATGGTCGGGTACGCGCCGCCGGGTGGAGCGGTTCTGTGGGGGCGGATGGTGCGGGGCAAATATGGAAAGAATGCGCACGGCGTGCGAAGACCGGTTCACACAAGGGCCTGGGCCTGGCGCCGGCCTTGCACAGTGTTTGCCAGATTCCGGTTTAGGCTCACCCCATGTCCGCCGGCCCGCTCCCCTCCTCCACACGCCCCCGCGCCTGGCTCTCGCGCTTCGACTCGCTGCGCGTGAAGCTCTTCCTGGCCATCGCAGGCGCCAACGTGGTGCTGGTGATGGCGGCGTACCTCATCTACAGCTGGAGCTTCGACAAGGGCCTGGTCGAGTACCTGAACAAGGCCGACGAGACGCGCCTGCAGCCCCTGGTGGTGCGCCTGGCCAATGGCTACCGCGAGCAGGGCCACTGGGATTGGATCGTGAACGACCGCGAGCGCTGGTTCGAACTCTCGCGCGAGGTGCTGGGCTCCGGGCGCGTGCCGCGCCGCCCGGGCGAACAGGGCCAGCCGCCCGGCGCTGCGCCGCCCGCGGATGCGCCCGCGCCATCGGCCTCGCGCCCATCGGCCGACGCGCCGCCGCCCGGCAACCCGCCCGCGCTCACCATCGACCCGCGCCTGCTGCTGCTGGACGCCGAACGCCGCGTGCTCATCGGGCCCGAGTGGCGCGCCGAACAAGCCGTGTTCAAACCCATCACGGTGGACGAGCGCCTGGTCGGCTACCTGGGCTATGTGCCGCGCCTGCAGATGGTGGCCTCGCTGGAGCGCGTGTTCCAGGCGCAGCAGGCGCGCACCTACGCGGCCATCGCGCTCGGCCTGTTCGCGGCCGTGCTGCTGAACGCGGCGCTGATCGCGCACTGGCTGTCGCGCCGCTTGCGCGCGCTGGGCGCGGGCACCACCGCCATCGCGCAGGGCGACTACGGGGTGCGCCTGAACGCCCAGGGCCACGACGAGCTGGCCCAGCTCGCCGACGGCTTCAACCGCATGGCCGAGTCGCTGCAGGCCGCGCGCCAGGCGCGCCAGCAGTGGATCGCCGACATCGCCCACGAACTGCGCACGCCGCTGGCCACGCTGCGCGCCGAGATCGAGGCGCTGCAGGACGGCATTCGCCGGCCCGACGCGGCCAACCTCGACTCGCTGGCGCAGGAGGTGAACCGCCTCACGCGCCTGGTGGACGACCTGCGCCTGCTCTCCCTGTCCGACCTGGGCGCGCTGGACTACCGCTTCGCGCCGCTGGACCTGGGCCCCTTCGTGGCCGACTACCTGCACGACGCCACCGCGCGGCCGGGCCGGCGCCTGCAGCTGCACACCGACCTGCCCGCGGGCCTGCGCGTGCGCGCCGATGGCGACCGGCTCGACCAGGTGCTGGCCAACCTGCTGCAGAACACGCGGCGCTACACCAACGACCCGGCCACGCTGAGCGTGCGCCTGGCGCGCGAGGGACAGGAAGCGCGCCTGAGCTGGGAAGACTCCGCGCCCGGCGTGCCAGCCGAGGCCCTGCCGCGCCTGACGGACCGGCTCTACCGCGTGGACGAATCGCGCGCCAGCGCCAGCGGCGGCTCGGGACTGGGCCTGGCCATCGCGCGCGCCATCATCGAAGGCCATGGCGGCCGCATGACCGCCTCGGCCAGCGCGCTGGGCGGGCTGCGCTGGGACATCTGGCTGCCGCTGCACACGGAGGCCGCGCATGGCTGAACCGGCGGGCCGCATCCTCATCGTCGAGGACGAGAACAAGATCGCCGGCGTGCTGCTCGACTACCTCGCGCAGTCGGGCTTCGAGACGCACCACCTCACACGCGGCGACGAGGTGGAGGGCTGGCTGGCCGAGCACCCGGTGGACCTGGTGCTGCTGGACCTGATGCTGCCCGGCAAGAGCGGGCTGGACGTGTGCAAGGCCCTGCGCAGCGGCCAGCCCGGCCGGCCGGCACCGGCCATCGTCATGGTCACGGCGCGCGTGGAGGAAATCGATCGCCTGCTGGGCCTGGAGCTGGGCGCCGACGACTACATCTGCAAGCCCTTCAGTCCGCGCGAGGTGGTGGCGCGCGTGAAGGCGGTGCTGCGCCGGGGCAGGCACGCGCCCGCCAGCGCGCCGGGCGGCCTGCAACTGGACGAAGCCGCCTGGCGCGCCACGCTCGACGGCCATGACCTGGGCCTGACCGTGGTGGAATTCCAGCTGCTCAAGGTGCTGAGCGCGCGGCCGGGCCGCATCTTTTCGCGCGAGCAGCTCATGGACGCGATGTACCGCGACGAGCGCATCGTCTCCGACCGCACGGTGGACAGCCACATCAAGAAGCTGCGGCGCAAGATCGAGGACGCCGCGCCAGGCCGCGACCTGATCCACTCGGTGTACGGCCTGGGCTACAAGTACGAGCCCTGAGGGCTCAGGGCGCCAGCGCGCCCAGGCGCTCGGCATTGACCTGCAGGTCGGCCAGCGGGTCGCGGCCCTCGGTCTGCAGCACGATCAACCGCGCGCCGGCCTCTTGCACGGCCTGCGCCACGGCGGGCGGCGGCTCCCGGTGGTGCAAGGCGGCGGCCACCGAACCGTCGCGCAGGCGCTGCGTCAGCGCCGCCAGGGATTCGGTTGTCCAGGCCGCATCGTCCTCGCGCGAATCGGTGCCCACCAGGTCCAGGTTGAAGCCGCTCACCAGATAGTCCAGTCGGTCGGACAGGCTGAACACCGAGAGATTGGCCGCGCGCGCCAGGCGGGCCTCGCTCATCGCGGTAACGGCCAGCAAGCGTTGGCGCAGCGCGGCCACGTTGTCCTGCAGGCGGGGCCTGGCGTGCGGCACCAGGCGCGACACGTCGGCCGCGATCACGTCGGCCATGCGGCCCAGGTTCACGGTGTCGAGCCAGGGCAGCGCGGCCGCCGGGTCCACGCCCTCGCGCAGCGCGATGCCGGGGAGCGAGGCGTCGAGCGGGCGCGCGGCGTCGATCTCGATCAGGCGGATGTTCTGGCGCCGCGCCAGCGGAAACAGCGGGTCGTCGGGCCAGATGGAACGCAGCGCGATCACCGCGTCGGCCTGGCGCGCGGCCTGGGCCAGGCCGGCCGCGCCGCGGCTGCCGAAGAAGGCGAGCTGGCGGTTCGCCGGCAGTGTCTCGGGCACGGGCCGCAGCACCGCGATGCCGGTGCCTTGCACCACCGTTTGCGTGAGCGAGGCCACCACGGGGTGCGCGACCAGCAGACGCGCGGGCGCGGCGGGGGCCGCGGCAGACGGCGCGGCGGGGGTGGCGGTCTGGGCGTGCGCGGCCAGCGGCGCGGTGGCGGCCAGCAGCGCCGCCAGACAGGCGCCGCCCAGGCGGCGGCAAACGGAGCGCGGGTTCATCCGGCGTGTCCTTTGAGGGCGGGCGTGAAGCCGCGAACGATGGCGGCGAGCCCGAACAGCGCGCCGGCGGTGAGGATGATGGCTGCGCCCGAAGGCACCGGCAGCTCGAGTTCGATCGGCACCAGGATGCCGACCTGCGTGCTGAGGGTGGCGATGAGCACGCTCAACCAGAAGAAGCCCCGCAGCGACAGGCTCAGCAGGCGCGCGGCCGCCGCCGGAATGATCAGCAGCGCCCCCACCAGGATGGCGCCGATGACCTTGACCGAGGCCACGGTGACCAGGGTCACCAGCACCACGAACAGGTAGTCCAGCAGCTTCACGCGCACGCCGCGCACGCTGGCCAGCTGCGGGTTGAAGCTGGCCAGCATGAAGCGGTTGTAGAGCGGCAGCGTGAGCGCCACCACCAGCGTGGCCACCACCAGCAGCACCAGCAGGTCGCTGGTGTCTACCGTGAGCACCGAGCCGAACAGCACGTTCTCCAGGATGTGGATGTTCACGCGGCCCGACAGCACCAGCAGCAGGCTGGCGCCCAGCGAGAGCGAGACCGCGAGGAAGACGCCGATCAGCGTGTCCGGCGACAGGCCGGTGCGGTTGCGCAGGTACATCAGCAGCAGGCCAAACAGCGTGCAGTAGGCGAACAGGCTGCCGTAGGGCCCGGTGTAGGGCTCGCCCAGCAGGATGCCGATGGCCACGCCGGTGAGCGCCGCGTGGCCCACGGCCTCGGAGAAAAAGGCCAGGCGCTTGACCACCACCAGCGTGCCCAGGCCACCGAGCACGGGGCCGATGCACAGGCCCGCGAGCACGGCGTTGACCACGAAGCCATAGCTCAGCGAATTCGGCAGCACGCCTTGCTCGGCCAGGTGCTGGATGGCGTGGCGCAGGGACTCGATCCATCCGGTCATTGGGAAGCCTCCGCGCGACGCGCTGCGGTGCGAGCCCCTTCGGGCGGCCGTGCGCGGCTCATGCCGCCACCTCCTCGACCGCGGCCTCGTGCCGCGGTCGGTGCGAGAACAGCGCCAGCACGCGCTGCGGCGTCAGCGCCTCGGCGGGCGCGCCGTCGAACAGCACCTGGCGGTTCAGGCCGCTCACCCGGTCGGCCAGCCGCGTGACGGCGTCCAGGTCGTGCTCGATCCACAGCACCGTGGTGCGCCGCTCGCGCCAGTGCGCCAGCAGGTCTTCGAACACGCGCATGCCTGCCTCGTCGAGCGCGGACATGGGTTCGTCGAGCAGGATCAGGTCGGGCGCGGGGATCAGGGCCTGCGCCAGCAGCACGCGCTGGCGCTCGCCGCCCGACAGCGCCCCCATGCGGCGCCGCGCCTTGTCCCACATGCCCACCCGCCGCAAGGCCTGCTCCACCGGCACCTGCCAGCGCCGCGACAGGCCCAGCAGCACCGGACGGCGCTGGCACACGGCCCCCATGAAGTCCAGCACCGTCATCGGCAGGCCGGCGTCGAAGGCCAGGGCCTGCGGCACGTAGCCCACCACGCCGGGCCGCTCGCCCGGCCACTCCAGGGCGATTCGGCCGCGGTGCGGCACCTGGCCCAGCAGGGCCTTGAACAGCGAACTCTTGCCGCCGCCGTTGGGCCCCACCAGGGCGTGCACGCCAGCGGCGGCCACGCGCAGGTCCACGCCCTGCAGGATCGCGGTCTGGCCGAGGGTGAGAGAGACCCGGTCGAACGCCAGGGCGGGCCCGCCGCGACCCGCTGGCCCGGCGAGTTCGGGGGGCAGCGACCCGCGCGGCGGCGTGGCATGGAGAGCCGCGCTCACGCCGCCTCCTGGATCGCGCGCACCACGGTGGCGAGGTTCTTCGCGATGTCTTGTTCGAACTTCTCGGCCGTGTAGGGCCCGTGCGAGATGTGCGTGAGCGCGTACAGGCGCACGCCGGTCTCGCGCCGGATGGTGTCGACGTAGGCCGAGGGGAAGTCCATCTCCGAGAAGATCACCTTCACGTCGAGCGCACGGATCTGATCGATGGTGCCCTTGAGCTGGGCCGGGCTGGGCTCGATGCCGTGTGCCGGCTCCACCACCGCCGCCACCTCCAGGCCGAACTCGCGCAACAGGTAGTCGTAGGCACCGTGGATGGTGGCGATGCGGAAATCGGCACCGGGCGTTTTCACCAGTTGGCCGAGCGCGTCGGCGCGCAGCTTGCGCAGCCTCTGCGCGTAGGCGCGGGCATTGGCGGTGTAGGCGGCGGCGTTGGCGGGGTCGATCTGGCCGAGCGCGCGTGCGATGGTGTTGACCTGCGAGATGGAGGCCGTGACCGACAGGAAGGTGTGCGGGTTCACCACCTTGCCCGAGGTGCCGCGCCCCGCGCCCACGGCCGCCAGCAGCGGCACCTGGGCGTTGGCCTCGATCACCCGAAGGTCGGGCTTCTCGCTGGCCTTGATCATGCGGCCCGCGAAGTCGTCGTGGCCCACGCCGTTGAGCACGATCGCGTCGAGCGAGGCGATGCGCTTGATGTCTTCGGTGCGCGGCTCGTAGGCGTGCGGGTTGAAGCCGGCGGGAATCACGGGCACCACCTCGGCGCGCTCACCCACGATGTTGGCGACGTAGCTGTAGTAGGGGTGCAGGGTCACGCCCACGCGCAGGCGCCTGGCTTGGGCGAAGGCGGGCAGGCCGGTGGCGGCCAGCGCCAGGGGCGTGCTGGCCAGGGCCGCGAGCAGGCGGCGGCGCGCGAAGGGCGTCTGAAGGTCTTGCATGGTGATGTGTTCGGTGAATGCCGGTGCCGGGCTCAGTGCGCGGTGTCCTTGCGCGTCACGCCGGCGTCGTAGCGCGTGACCACCTGGCGCCAGCCCTGGCGCACCAGCGCCGGACCGTCGATGCCCTCGGGCCAGGCCACGGGGCCTTCGCGCTGGATCCAGATCTCGACCGCGTGCTCGTGCGCGTGCCCATCGGCGGCGGGGCCGACCGTGGCCGGTACGCGCAGCAGCAGGGATGCGGCCACCTGCGGCTCGGCGCTGCGGCCGACGAAAGCCAGTTCCTGCCCCTGCGGGCTCGACCGCCACTCGTGCGCACCGCGGGCGCGCGCTTCGGGGCCGGGGGCGAAGGGCGGCAGGCCCAGTTCGCGCAGGCGGTCCAGCGTGGGCATGGCCTGGTCTTCGTCGCGCAGCGCGGCGATCTCATCGGCGGCGACCAGCAGGTCGGCGTGCACGCCCTGCTCGGCCGCGTTCAGTTGCGTGCGCGCGTCCACCTGGTGCGTGGCCAGGGCAGAGGCGGCCGGCGCCTGCGATCGCACGCTGACGACCAGCGCCGCCAAGGCGAGCACACCCGCCGCGGCGAGCAGCACCCACAGGGTTTCGTGGCCGGCGCCCGCCGGCCTCACCACTTGGGTGCTCATGCGGACAGCTCCGTGCGGCGCGCAGCGGCGCTCATGGCTTCACGTCGGTGTGGTCCACCTCGACCGAGTGCTCGCCGCCGTCTTCCAGGCGCACGAAGTACTCGCCCTCGGGCAGGCGGAAGCGCCAGGTGGAGTCGCCACCCAGCGTGCCTTTGGCCAGCACGCGCTCGTCGTAGGCTTTCACCGAGACGGCCATGCCGGCCGCGTCGCTGCCGTCGGAGAACTCGCCCTTGCACTGCACCATGTTGTCGGCGGCGGGCTGGCAGGCCAGCAGCAGGCTGTGCGCGGAGGACAGGCCGGGCCAGGCCAGCGCGCCGGTGAGCAGGACGGGGGCCCACCAGGCGGTGGGACGGGACAGGAAAGGGGGCATGGGTGTATCGGGCGGGTTCGTCGATGAGCCTGAATCATAAATGAGAATTGTTTTTACTCTCAGAAAGAGAAGGGGCTCACCTGCCAGAATCGATCGAGGCGGCCCGCGCCGAAGAGCACAATGGGGATCTGCGGTGTGCCGACGGAATTTTTTTGCGCCGACCATGAGAATGCGAAACATTCTCGTTTAGAATGCCTCCACTTTCCTGTCACACCCCGTGTGCGCCGCCGTCGCGAAAGGATGTTCTCCATGATCACAGGCCTCGTCGTTCACGTTGCCAGTCTCATGCTGACCCTGATCGCGCTGTACTGGATCTTTCGACGCGAATGAGTTTTGAAACGACCGTCTCCGTACCGACCCCGTCGCGGCGCCTGAACCGCCGCCTCGCCGTGGTCGGCTCGGTGCTGGGCTTTCACGTGCTGGCGGTCTGGGCCTTGCAGAGCGGCTTGCTGCGCCGCGCGGTGGAGCTGGTGATTCCCGTGGAGGTGATGGCCGAGCTCATCGAGCCGCCGCAGCCCCAGGTGACGCCCGAACCGCCGGCCCCGGCGCCGCCCGCGCCCAAGCCGCCGCCACCCAAGCCGCGCCCGGCCCCGCCGCCGCCGCGCCCGCTGCCGGTGGCCACGCCCTCGCCTGCCCCGGCGCCGATCCAGGCCGCACCGCCCGAGCCTGTGGTGCCGGCGCCGCCGGCACCCGTGATGCCCGCGCCCCCGCCCGCTCCCCCGGCACCGCCCGCGCCTGCGCCCGTGGTGACCCTCCCCTCCAGCCAGGCGGACTACCTCAGCAACCCCAAGCCCGCCTATCCCTCGCTGTCCAAGCGCATGGGCGAACAAGGACGGGTGCTGGTGCGTGCCTTCGTCGACACCAAGGGCATGCCCAGCCGGGTCGAGGTGGCCCGATCCAGCGGCTTCGAGCGGCTGGACAAGACCGCCGTCGACACCGTGCTGCGCTGGCGCTTCGTGCCCGGCAAGCGCGGTGGTGAACCCGTGGCCATGTGGGTCGAGGTACCGATCGTTTTCGAATTGAACTTTTCGAACTGAAGTCAACCGCTTTTCTCAGGAGCCCGCTTTTCATGGATTCGCCGTTCGTCTCATCCGGCCTCGCCCACGTTTGGACCCAGGGTGACTGGGTCACCCGCAGCGTCGCCCTGGTGCTGCTGACCATGTCGCTGGCCTCGTGGATCATCATCCTGTGGAAAGCCCTGGACCTGCGCGCGCAGCGCGCCCAGGCGCGCGGCGTCGAAGGCTTCTGGCACAGCAGCGACTTCGCCGAAGGGTTGGAAAAACTCGGCGACGCCGAAGGCAACCCTTTCCGCACCGCCGCCATCGAGGGCCGCGAGGCCGCCCGCCACATCACCCACCAGGACGGCGCCAGCCGGCCGCAGCTGCACGACAACCTGGACGTGAGCGACTGGATCGAGCGCGCCCTGCGCAAGAGCGTGGACGACTTCACCATCCGCGCCCAGGGCGGCCTGTCGGTGCTGGCCTCGGTGGCGTCCACCGCGCCCTTCGTCGGCCTGTTCGGCACGGTCTGGGGCATCTACCACGCGCTGCTGAGCATCGGCAGCTCGGGCCAGGTGGCCATCGACAAGGTCGCCGGCCCGATCGGCGAGGCACTGATCATGACGGCCCTGGGCCTGCTGGTGGCCATTCCCGCCGTGCTGGGCTACAACGCACTGGTGCGGGGCAACAAGGCCGTGCTGCACAAGCTCAACCGCTTCGCGCACGACCTGCACGCCTACTTCGTCACCGGTGCCCGCGTGAGCGTGGGCGCCGAGGGCAAGGTCCTGCCCATCAAGCAGCAGCAACAGCGGGGTTGATCACATGGCCATTGGCACGCAAGACACCAGCGACGAAGTCATGAGCGAGATCAACATGATCCCGTTCATCGACGTCATGCTGGTGCTGCTCATCATCTTCATCATCACGGTGCCGGTCATCCAGCACGCGGTGAACATCGACCTGCCGCAAGCGAGCGTCGAAAAGGTGCAGGACAAGCCCGAGAACATCCGCTTCTCGGTGAACGCCGAAGGCCAGTACTTCTGGAACGACCAGCGCCTGGCCGATGGCGAACTGGCGGGCAGGCTCAGCGCCGCCGCCGCGCAAGACCCGCAGCCCGAGCTGCACATCCGCGGCGACAAGGCCGTGCGCTACGAGCGCGTGGCCCTGGCCATGGCCGCGGCGCAGAAGGCCGGGCTGCGCAAAATCGGTTTCATCACGGAGCCCACGCCCTGAGGGGCGGGGACCGCGTCACGTATCGTGGGGCGACCCGGGGATTCTCCATCCCCGAGCGTCGTTTTTAGCCAGCCAGGGCGGTCACCCGCCGTTAGCCAGGCGTTTTTTACCCGATCCTCAAAGACCGAGCGCGGCGATGCCAGCACGGGCGATCTGCGCGTCCTCGCTCGACTTCACGCCGCTCACGCCGACGGCGCCGATGCACTGGCCGTCCTTCATCACCGGCACACCGCCCTCCAGCATGCCTTGCAGCTGCGGCGCACTCAGGAACGAGGTGCGGCCCTGGTTGATGACGTCCTCATAGACCTTGCTCTCGCGGCGGCCCAGCGCGGCCGTGTGCGCCTTGGCGGGCGCGATGTGGGCCGAGATGGCCGGCGCGCCGTCCAGGCGCTGCAGCCACAGCAGGTGGCCGCCGTCGTCCACGATGGCGATGGTCACGTTCCACTGGTTCTTCAGGGCCTCGGCCTCGGCGGCGATGGCCATGGCCTTGACGTCGGCGGCGTCGAGCTGGTGTTTGGTCTTCATGAACGTCTTTCTGTATTCAGGATCGAAAAGCGGGGAAAGCCCGACGATAACCCGGCGATTCCTCACCCGACAGTCACAACTGCCCTCACCGCACGCCCACGGGCGCCGGCCAGGAATTTGAGGGCCCCAAGGAACCTCGTGCACAATGCCAGAGTCTTACGGCAGACTTAAGGAGAATTCCACCATGTCCGACCACGTGCAAACCAACGGCCGCTTCGGCACCGCTGTTTCGGCCAGCGCCACGCAACGCAACCGCGTGCTGCGCAACACCTACTGGCTGCTCGCGCTGTCCATGCTGCCCACGGTTCTGGGCGCCTGGGTGGGCGTGAGCACCGGCATCACCGCCAGCCTCACGGGCGGCCTGGGCCTGATCGTCTTCCTGGGCGGCGCCTTCGGCTTCATGTTCGCGATCGAAAAGACCAAGAACTCGGCCGCCGGTGTGCCGATCCTGCTGGCCTTCACCTTCTTCATGGGCCTGATGCTGTCGCGCCTGCTGGCGATGGTGCTGGGCTTCTCCAACGGCGCCAGCCTGATCATGATGGCCTTCGGCGGCACCGCCGCTGTGTTCTTCGGCATGGCCTCGCTGTCCACCATCATCAAGCGCGACCTGTCGAACATGGCCAAGTTCCTGTTCATCGGCGCGATCCTGATCGTGGTGGCCGCCGTGGCGAACGTGTTCATCCAGTCCAGCGCGCTGATGATCACCATTTCCGTGCTGGCCGTGGGCGTGTTTTCCGCCTTCATCCTGGTCGACCTCAAGCGCGTGCAGGACGGCGAGGAAACCAACTACATCAGCGCCACGCTGGGCGTGTACCTGAGCCTGTACAACGTGTTCCAGAGCCTGCTGATGCTGCTGGGCGTGTTCGGCGGCGACCGCGAGTGAGCCGTTTCACCCCATGAAACAAGGGCCTTCGGGCCCTTTTTTCTTGGCCACGGACGTCAAGTTCCGGCCCGGCCCGCCGAAATGCAAGGGCAAGCCACCAAGACCACCATGCGACGCCCCGCCCTCATCCTGCTCACACTCGCCAGCACCTGGCTGGCCGGCTGCGATGCCCTGGGCATCGAAACCGCCACGCAGGTGAACGCCCGCAAGGAGTCGGAGGGCCGCGCCATCGGCAGCGCCTGCCGCCACGCGGTGCGCAGCATCGAGTCCTGCTTCCAGACCAACCCGCGCGCGGGCAAGGCCGCGGTGTTCGCGGGCTGGCGAGAGATGGATCAGTACATGCGGGACAACAACGTCGTGGGCATGCCCTCCGAAGGCGAGGCGGCGCCGGCCGAGAAGGCTTCGTCGGACAAACCCACGTCCTGAAGACGGCGAACCCGCAGCTCGCGGCGCTGGCGGCCACAGGGCACGCTGCTCCACGAACGACCCCCGCCGGAGCGGCTGCGCCGGCCCACCTCCCCTGATTCGCTACGCGGGGCGCCCGGCGTCCGCCAGCTCGAACACGGCCATGCTCTCGACGTGGGCGGTGTGGGGGAACATGTTGACCGCCCCCGCCGCGACACAGCGGTAGCCCGCCTGGTGCACCAGAAGGCCGGCGTCGCGGGCCAGCGTGGCGGGGTTGCAGCTCACGTAGACGATGCGCTTCGGGGGCGTCCACCCGCCGCCCCGCAGCTCGGGTTGCTGGTGCAGATCGGCCAATGCCTTGGCCAGGGCAAAGGCGCCTTCCCGTGGCGGATCGACCAGCCACTTCTGCGCCACGCCATCGGCCACCAACTGCTCGGGCGTCATCTCGAACAGGTTGCGGGCGGCAAAGCGCGTGGGCGCGAAGGCCCGCGCCCGGCCTTCGCCGTTGCGCGCCAGGTTCTCGCGCGAGCGGGCGACCAGCGCTTCGCTGCCCTCCACGCCCAGCACCTCGCGCGCCGTGGTGGCGATGGGCAGGGTGAAGTTGCCCAGGCCGCAGAACCAGTCGATCACGCGCTCGTCGGCGCGCGCGTCCAGCAGACGCAGCGCGCGCGACACCAGCACGCGGTTGATCGAAGGATTGACCTGCGTGAAATCGGTGGGCCTGAAGGGTATGACCACGCCGAACTCGGGCAGGGCGTAGCTCAGTTCCTCGCCGCCCTCGTCGAGCCGGCGCACGGTGTCGGGTCCCTTGGCCTGCAGCCACCACTGCACGCCATGCCGCTGGCCGAAGGCGCGCAGGCGCGACAGGTCGTCCTCGCTCAGCGGCTCCAGGTGGCGCAGCACCAGCGCGGTGACGCTGTCACCGCAGGCCAGTTCGATCTGCGGGCAGGTTTCGCGCGCGTCCATCTCGAAGATCAGCTCGCGCAGCGGCGCCAGCATGTCGCTCACGTGTGGCGGCAGCACCAGGCACACGCCCATGTCGGCCACGTAGCGGCTCTTGCGCTCGTGAAAGCCGATCAGCACCACGCCCTTCTTGTGCACGTGGCGCACCGACAGCCGCGCGCGGTGGCGGTAGCCCCAGGCGGGGCCTTCGATCGGGCGCAGGATGGTCTCGGCGCGCACCTTGCCCAGGTGCCAGAGGTTGTCCTCCAGCACGCGCTGCTTGATGGCCACCTGCGCGGCGGGGTGCAGGTGCTGCATCTTGCAGCCGCCGCAGGCGCCCGCGTGCAGGCCGAAATGCGGGCAGCGGGGCCGCACGCGCTGCGAGGACTCGCGGTGCACGGCCGTGGTGGTGGCGGCTTCCCAGTTGTTCTTCTTGCGGTGGACCGAGACGCTGACCTGCTCGAATGGCAGCGCACCCTCGATGAACACCACCTTGCCGTCGGCGCGGTGGGCGATGCCCTGGGCTTCGATGTCCAGGGACTCGACGGCGAGCGAGCCGTCGGGGTAGGCGGGGGATGTGTTGTGGGGAGACTCTGCGGACATCCCGCGATTGTCTCAGGCCGGCCGCCAGCGATCGCTCAAGCCCAGGCCGCCAGGTATTCCTGCCAATGCGCTTCGCCCGGCGCCAGGCCCCCCAGCGTCTCCTTCACGTAGGCGATCTCGCGTTCGTACTCGTCGGGCGTGAAGCCGCCGCGCATTTTCTGGAAGCGGCAATACATGAGGTAGGTGTTCATCACGTCCGTCTCGCAGTAGCGGCGGATGGCGTCGGTCTGCCCCGCGAGGAACTGCGGGTAGACCTGCGAGCCGTCCATGCCCAGCTTGCCGGGAAAGCCGCAGAGCTTGGCCAGGCTGTCGAGGGGCGCGTTGTTCTTCGGCGTGTACATGGCCAGCAGGTCCATCAGGTCCAGGTGGCGCATGTGGTAACGGCCGATGTAGTTGTTCCACTTGAACTCACGGTCGTCCTCGCCCATGTCCCAGTACTTGTTGGCCTCCAGTCCGTGGCGCAGGCCGCGGTAGTGCAGCACCGGCAGGTCGAAGCCGCCGCCGTTCCAGCTCACGAGCTGGGGCACGTGCTTCTCGATCGCCTGGAAGAAGCTCTGGATGACCTTGCCCTCGCTCTGGCTGTCCCTGTCGACGAAGGAGTGGATGCGCAGGCCCTCGGCGTTGCGGAACACGCAGCTGATGACCAGCACGCGCTGCAGGTACAGGGGCATGAAGTCGCTCTGCCCCTTTTCCTTGCGCTCGGCCACCCAGGCGGCGTAGACCTGCTCATCGCTCAGTTCGGCGCCGGCCCCGCGCAGCGCGCGCAGGCCGTCCACGTCCGGGATGGACTCGATGTCGAAGACGAGGACCGGCCAGGCCATGCGCGGCCGGGCTCAGCGCTTCGGCAGGTGGGCCAGCGGGTCCACCGGCTTGCCCTGGCGACGCACCTCAAAGTGCAGCTTCACGCGGTCGGCGTCGCTGCTGCCCATCTCGGCGATCTTCTGGCCCTGGCGCACCGACTGGTTCTCGCGCACCAGCAGCGCCTGGTTGTGCGCGTAGGCCGTGAGGTAGGTGTTATTGTGCTGCAGGATGATGAGGTTGCCGTAGCCGCGCAGACCGGCGCCCGCGTAGACCACGCGCCCATCGGCCGCCGCGACCACGGGATCGCCGATCTTGCCGCCGATGCTCACGCCCTTGTTGGTGTTCTCATCGAAGCCCGCGATGACCGGGCCCGAGGCCGGCCACACGAACTGGATGTCGTCGCCCGCCGCCGCGGGGGCCGGCGTTGGCGCGGGGGCGGGCGCGGGCGCCGGCGCCGCGGACGGGCTGGTTTCGCTCAGTGGCCGCGAGGCCACGCTGCCGCTGGTGACGGGCGCGGTGCCCACGCTCGGGGCCGGGGCCGGGGCTGGCGCCGCGGCGGTGGGCGGCACCACGCGCAGCAGCTGGCCGACCTCGATGGCATTCGGGTTGGGCAGGTTGTTCCAGGTCGCGATGTCGCGGTAGTCCTGGCCGGCGTTGAGGGCGATGCGGTACAGCGTGTCGCCAGGCTGCACCGTCACATAGCCCACGCGGGGCTGCGCGGCGGCAGGGGCCGGGGTGGCCGTTGCCGACTCCGCGGCGGGCCGGGATGTGCCCCGGTCGTCGACCGGTGCGGGACGCGCCACGCGCTGCGAGCCGCAAGCGCTCACGAGCAGGGCCAAGCCGAGCACGGACCAGGTCAGCGCGCGCTGGGCTGTGCGTCCCTGCGCCCGGGTGTGACCCAGGTCGTGTCTTGCCATTTGGTTCATGAAGACTCCACCATTGTCTTGCGGGCCCCGAAGGGGCCCATTTCGATACACGCTCGACGCCGGCAAGGGCGGGACCGTCAGGCGAGGCCCGATTTTAGGGGCACGAAATGAACGGCCTCGAGCTCGGTGCGGACCACGCCATTGGCGGTTTTGTCAACCACCACGAGGTTCTGTCGACCGGCGGCCGTCACGGCCGGTGCCACCAGCCGGCCACCGACCGCGAGCTGATCGATCCAGGCGGCGGGCAGATCGTTCCCGCCGGCCGCCGCAATGATGCCCGCATAAGGAGCCCCCTGCGGGAAACCCACCATGCCATCACCGAAGAGCAGGTGCAGATTGGGCACGCGCAGGGCGCGCAGGTTGTCGCGCGCCTTCTCGTGCAGGCTGCGGATGCGCTCGATGCTGTAGACCTCCTTGGCCACGCGGGCCAGCACGGCGGCCTGGTAGCCGCAGCCAGTGCCGATTTCGAGCACCCGCCCCAGCGGCTGCACGCGCGCCTGGCACAGCAGCTCCACCATGCGCGCCACCACGCCGGGCTTGCTGATGGTCTGGCCCTGGCCGATGGGCAGGCTGGTGTCTTCGTAGGCCTGGTTCACCAGCGCCGAGTCGACGAAGCGGTGCCGTTCCACCGCGAGCATGGCCGCCACCACCGCCGGGTGCGAGATGCCCTGCCCCTGCAGCTTGCGCACCATGGCGGCGCGCACGGCGGCCGAGTCCATGCCGACGCCGCTGGGCCGGGCCGGGGCATGCGCGGGCGGCGCGTCGGGCTTGTGCTGGCGCGCGGGCACGGGGGCCGGCGTGCCGGCCGGCAGGCGGGCCGGAAAACCCGGGCGCTGGCGTGGCGGCGGCGCTTTCACGCGCCCTCCTTGGACAGCGCGGCCGCCGTCGGCACCCAGTAGGCCAGGGTGTCGTGGTCGGTCAGGTCCACCTGCAGGGGCGTCAGGCTGACGTAGCCCTGCTGCGTGGCGTGAAAGTCGGTGCCTTCGGCCTCGTCGCGGGCGGGACCGGCGCTGCCGATCCAGTACATGGTCTCGCCGCGCGGGTTGACCTGCGCGATCACGGGCTCGGCCGCGTGGCGCCGCCCCAGGCGCGTGACCTTCACGCCGCGGATCTGCTCGGCGGGCCGGCACGGAATGTTGACGTTGAGCAGCCAGGCCTGGCCGCGCTGCTGCATCTCGGGCAGCGACGGCAGCAGCTGCTGCACCAGCTCGGCCGCCTTGGTGGCGGCCACGTCCAGGTGGGCCCAGCCCCTCTCGGTCTGCGAAAACGCGATGGCGGGCACGCCGAACAGGTAGCCCTCCATGGCCGCGCCGACGGTGCCCGAGTAGATGGTGTCGTCGCCCATGTTGGCGCCGTTGTTGATGCCGGAGATCACCAGGTCGGGCCGGTAGCCCAGCAGGCCGGTGAGCGCGATGTGCACGCAGTCGGCGGGGGTGCCGTTGACGTAGCGGAATCCGTTGGCGGCGGTCTGCACGTAGAGCGGAGAGTGCAGGCTCAGGGCGTTGCTCTTGGCGCTGTTGTTGTGCTCGGGCGCGACGACCTCGACCTCGACGCCCGGCAGGGCCTTGACGGCGTCGTACAAGGCGACGAGGCCCTTGGCCTGGAAGCCGTCGTCGTTCGAGATCAGGATTTTCATGGGCGAAATTCTATTGACCCGAGGTGTGGCGCTTTCTTCTTATCCCGGGTGGCGTTGCGGCGGCGGCCACGCCCGTCGCCCAAGGGACAAAGCCCACTGCGCGAATGCAAAACCGGTGCCTATCATGCCCCGCCCCCATTCCAAGAGGAGACCCACCATGCACGCCTGGCTGTGCGAGAACCCCATCGGCGTCGACGCCCTGCAATGGAAGGAACTGCCCACGCCCGAACCCGGCGCGGGCCAGGTGCGCCTGCGCATCGAGGCGGCCAGCCTGAACTTCCCCGATCTGCTCATCGTGCAGAACAAGTACCAGATGAAGCCGCCGCTGCCCTTCGTTCCCGGCAGCGAATACGCCGGCGTCGTTGAGGCCGTGGGCGACGGCGTCAAGCACCTCAAGCCGGGCCAGCGCGTGGCCTGCCTGAGCGGCACCGGCGGCTTCGGCACCCACACCCTGGCGCCCGCCGCGCTGTGCATGCCCCTGCCCGACGGCTTTCCCGCCGTGGACGCGGCCGCGTTCATCATGATCTACGCCACCTCGTACCACGCGCTCATGGACCGCGCGCAGCTCAAGGCGGGCGAGACGGTGCTGGTCCTCGGCGCGGCCGGCGGCGTGGGCACGGCCGCCATCCAGATCGCCAAGGCCGCCGGCGCGCGCGTGATCGCGGCCGCATCCAGCGACGACAAGTGCGCGCTGTGCGCCTCGCTCGGCGCCGATGCCACCATCAACTACACCCAGCACGGCCCCCTGGGCGGCCTGCGCGACGAGATCAAGCGCCTCACCGGGGGCAAGGGCCCGGACGTGGTCTACGACCCCGTGGGCGGCGATTTCGCCGAACCGGCCTTCCGTTCCATCGCCTGGCGCGGGCGCTACCTGGTGGTGGGTTTTGCCAGCGGGCCCATTCCCAGCCTGCCCCTCAACCTGGCGCTGCTCAAGGGCGCCAGCATCGTGGGGGTGTTCTGGGGCGACTTCGCCAAGCGCGAGCCCCAGGCCAACACGGCCATGATGCAGGCGCTGGCCGGCATGTACGCCAAGGGCCAGGTGAAACCGGTCATCGACCAGACCCTGCCCATGGCCGACCTGCGCAAGGCCTACGCGATCATGGGATCGCGCTCGGTCAAGGGCAAGCTGGTGCTGGTGAACTGAGTCAGCGCGCGGCGGTGGTCGCCGCCCCCGCCGACCAGCCACCGCCGATGGCCCGGTACACCGCCACCAGCGCGCCCGCCGTGCCCACCTGGGCCTGCACCAGCTGTTCCCGGATCGACAGCACCTCGCGCTCGGCCTGCAGCACGGCCTGGAAGTCGGTCACGCCCGCCTCGAAGCGCGCGCGCGCCAGTTGCGCGGCCTCGTCGGCGTGGCGCGCGGCCTCCAGCAGGCGCCCGGCGCTTTGCGCGTGGCGGTTGTAGCCGCTGAACGCGCCCTCGGTTTCCTCCAGCGCCAGCGCCACGGTCTGCTCGAACACCACCAGGCCCTGCTGCGCGCGCGCCTCGCTGGCGGCCACGCGCGAGCGGATGGCGCCGAAGTCGAACGGCGTCCACGACAGGCCCACGCCCAGCGCATAGCGCGCCGCGTCGCTGGTGAACAGGTCACCCAGGCGCGCGGCGTTGAAGCCCAGCAGGCCGGAGAGCGAGATCCGCGGGTACAGCTCGCTGCGCGCGATGCCGATGCCCGCGGTGGCGGCGGCAAGCCGGCGCTCGGCGGCGATCACGTCGGGCCGGCGCTGCAACCACTGCTGCGGCGTGCCCACCGGCAGCGCGGCCAGGTCCGTCACCGGCAGCGACGGCAGGGGCCGCTGCGTGGACAGCTCGGCCAGCGCCGCGCGCGGCGGCTGGGCGCTGAGCGTGGCCAGGCGGTAGGCCGCGGCCTCGACGCCGGCCTGCAACGCGGGCAGCAGCGCCTCGGTGCTGGCGACCAGGGCGCGCGCGCCGGCCACGTCGAGCTGGCGCGCGCGGCCGGCCTCCAGCCGCGCCTCGGTGATGCGCAGCGACTCGCGCTGGTTCGCCAGGCTGGCCTCGGTCACGCGCTGGCGCTCCTGCAGGCCGCGCAGTTCCAGGTAGTAGCGCGCCACCTCGGCCGCCACGGCCGTGTGCACCGCGTGCAGGCCCGCCTCGCTCGCGCTCACCTGCGCGGCGGCGGCCTCGCGCGTGCGGCGCACGCGGCCGAACAGGTCGAGCTCCCAGCCGGCGACGAAGCTGGCGTCGAAGCTGTTGCCTGTGCGCTCGCTGCGCGAAGCGCCGGGCTGCTGCGTCAGCGGCGTGACCGCTCGTTGCGCGCTGCCTTCGATGGCCACGCCGGGTCGCGCGGCCGCGTCGGCCTCGCCCTGCAGCGCCCGCGCCTCCTGCAGGCGCGCCTGCGCGAGGCGGATGTCGGTGTTGGCCGCCAGCGCGCGCTCGATCAGCGCGTCCAGCGCCGGGTCGTTGAAGGCGCGCCAGAAGCGCGCGATGTCTTCGCCCGGCGCCTGGGCGTTGCTGCCGCTGGCGCCGGCGTTGATGAAGCGCTCGTCCAGCGCCACGGTCGGCGCCTGGTGGTCGGGCCCCACGGCGGCGCAGCCGGTGAGCAGCGCCGCCAGTGCGACCGTGCAAAGGCTCCCCTCACGCATGTCGGGCCTCCGTCTCGTCTTGCCCCAGGCGGTGCGCGCGGCGCGAGCGCAGCAGCGCGTAGAACACCGGCGTCATGAAGATGCCGAACAGGGTGACTCCCACCATGCCAGAGAACACCGCGATGCCCATGGCGCGGCGCATCTCACTGCCCGCCCCACTGCCCACGATGAGCGGGATCACGCCCGCGCAGAAGGCGATGGAGGTCATCAGGATGGGCCGCAGCCGCATGCGGCAGGCGTGCACGATGGCGTCGACCAGCGTCTCGCCGCGCTCCTCCAGTTCCTTGGCGAACTCCACGATCAGGATCGCGTTCTTGCACGCCAGGCCCACCAGCACCACCAGCGCCACCTGGGTGAAGACGTTCAGGTCGCCCGGCTGCATGAAGGGCGGGAAACTGGACAGCCACACGCCGAACAAGGCCGACAGGATGCCCATGGGCACGATCAGCACGATCACCAGCGGCAGGGTCCAGCTTTCGTACTGCGCGGCCAGCACCAGGATCACCAGCAGCACCGAAATCAGGAGCACCGCCGCCAGCACCGGCAGGGTGATGTGCGTGCCCGGGACGGTGAAGTCGCGCGTGAGCCGGTCCTGGTAGCTGAGTTCCGTCCACTCGTAGGTCATGCCGCGCGGCAGCGTGCGCTGCAGCAGGGTCTCGATCTCGCCTTCGGCCTGGCTCGACGAGAAGCCCGGATTGGGCGCGCCGTTGATGTCGGCCGAGGGGTAGCCGTTGTAGCGCGTCACGCGCGTGGGACCGAAGCTGGGCTCCACCGTCATGAGCGCGCCCAGGGGCACCATCTCGCCCGCGGCGTTGCGCGTTTTCAGATTGGTGATGGCCTCGGCGTCGGCGCGAAACGGCGCGTCGGCCTGCACCACCACCTGGTAGGTGCGGCCGAAGCGGCTGAAGTCATTCACGTAGAGCGAGCCCAGGTTCACCTGCATGGTGTCGTAGATATCGGCCAGGTGAATGCCCATCTGCTTGGCGCGCGTGCGGTCGACGTTGGCGTAGAGCTGCGGCACGTTGATGTCGTAGCTGGAGAAGGGCGTGCCCACGGCCGACTTCGGGTTGGCGTACACCTGCCCCAGCGTGCCCCAGACCGCGCCGTACAGCGCCTGCTCGCCCAGGCCGCCGCGGTCCTGCACCTGCAGCTTGAAGCCGCCGACGTTGCCCAGGCCGTCCACCGCCGGCGGCGGCACCACGAACATGCGCGCGCCCTGGATCTGCTGGATCGCGCCGTTGACCTGGCCCAGGATGGCCTCCTTGCTCATCTCGGGCGAGGTGCGCTCCTCGAAGGGCGCCAGGCCGAAGAAGATGATCCCTTCGTTCGGCGCGGCCGAGAAGCCCGCGATCGACAGGCCCGGGAAACCCACCGAGTCGATCACGCCGGGTACCTTGAGCGCGATGTCGGTCATCTCGCGGATCACGGCGTCGGTGCGGTCGATGGAGGCGCCCGCCGGCAGCTGCGCGATGCCGATGAGGTACTGCTTGTCGGGCGCGGGCACGAAGCCGGCCGGGATGCGCGCGAACAGCAGGCCGGTCACGCCCAGCAGCACCGCGTACACCACCAGCGAGACGGTCTTGTGCCGCACGATGTAGCCGACGCGGCGGCCGTAGCCTTCGCTGCGGCGGTGGAAGGCGCGGTCGAACCAGCGGAAGAAGCGGCCGAAAACCTTGTCCATGGCGCGCGTCAGCCGGTCGGGCGACTGGTCGTGCGGGTGCAGCATCAGCGCCGACAGCGCCGGGCTGAGCGTGAGCGAGTTGAAGGCCGAGATCACCGTGCTGATGGCGATCGTCACCGCGAACTGCTTGTAGAACTGGCCCGTGAGGCCGGGCACGAAGGCCAGCGGCACGAACACCGCGCACAGCACCAGGGCGATGGCGATGATGGGTCCGGAGACCTCGCGCATGGCCTTGATGGTGGCCTCGCGCGGCGACAGGCCCTCCTCGATGTTGCGCTCCACGTTCTCCACCACCACGATGGCGTCGTCCACCACGATGCCGATGGCCAGCACCAGGCCGAACAGCGTGAGCGTGTTGATGGAATAGCCCAGCAGCAGCAGGAAGGCGAAGGTGCCCACGATGGACACCGGCACCGCCAGCAGCGGGATGAGCGAGGCGCGCCAGGTCTGCAGGAACACGATGACCACCAGCACCACCAGCGCGATGGCCTCCAGCAGCGTGGCCACGACCTTCTCGATCGAGGTCTGCACGAAGCGCGTGGGGTCGTAGACGATGTCGTACTCCACGCCGGGCGGGAAGCCCTTGGACAGCCGCTCCATGGTCTCGCGCACGCTGTTGGACAGCGCCAGCGCGTTCGAGCCCGGGGCCTGGAAGACGGCGATGGCCGCGGCCTCCTTGTTGTTGAGCAGGCTGCGCATGGCGTAGGTGCCGGCCGCCAGTTCCACGCGGCCGACGTCGCGGATGCGGATCAGCCCGCCCGTGGCCGGGTCGGTGCGCACGATGATGTCGGCGAACTCCTCCTCGGTCGTCAGCCGGCCCTGCGTGTTCACCGAGAGCTGGAACTCCGTGCCCTTGGGCGCGGGCGGCGCGCCCACCGTGCCGGCGGCCACCTGCGCGTTCTGTTCGCGGATGGCGCCCACCACCTCGGCGGTGGTGAGGTTGCGCGCGGCCAGCTTGCCCGGGTCCAGCCAGATGCGCATGGCGTAGTCGCCGGCGCCGAACAGGAACACCGAGCCCATGCCGGGCAGGCGCAGCAGGTCGTCGCGCACGTTCATCTGGCCGTAGTTGCGCAGGTAGAGCGCATCGCGGCTGTTGTCCGGGCTCAGCAGGTGCACCACCATCGTCAGGTTGGGACTGCTTTTCTCGGTGGTCACGCCGATCTGGCGCACGATGTCCGGCAGCCGGGGCAGCGCGCGGTTGATGCGGTTCTGCACCGCCGTCTCGGCCGCCTCGGGGCTGGTGCCGATCTTGAAGGTGACCGTGAGCGCCATGCCGCCGTCGGCCGTGGCCGACGAGTCGTAATAGAGCAGGTTTTCGATGCCGCTGATCTGCTCTTCCAATGGCGTGGCCACGGTTTCGCTGATGACGCGCGGGTTGGCGCCCGGGTACTGGGCGCGCACCACGATCTGCGGCGGCGCGACCTCGGGGTACTCGGACAGCGGCAGCTGGAAGATGGCCAGCGCGCCGACCAGGAACAGGAAGATCGACAGCACGGCCGCGAAACGCGGCCGGTCGATGAAGAACCGGGAGATGTCCATTCGGGCGCTCCCTTACTGGCCGGGCTGCTGCGGCGCGGCCGAAGTCGGCGGAGGAAGGGGCATGCCCTTGTCGTCCACCTTCAGCACCTGCGGCTGCACCGGTACGCCGGGCATGATGCGCTGCAGGCCTTCCACCACCACGTGCTCGCCGGGCTTGACCGCGTCGCCCAGCAGCACGCGCATGCCGTCCTGCAGGGCGCCGAGCTGCACCACGCGGAACTGCGGCTGGCCGTCGGCGCCCACCACCACCACGGTCTTGCGGTTCTGGTCGGTGCCGATGGCGCGCTCGGGCACCAGCGTGGCCTGGTAGGGCGCGCTGGTGGTCATGGTCAGCCGCGCGGCCAGGCCGGGCACGAAGCGGCCGTCGCGGTTGTCGAAGCTGGCGCGCAGGCGAATGGCACCGGTCTGCGGGTTGAGGCGGTTGTCGACGAAGTCCAGCGTGCCCTGGTGCGGGTAGCCGGTCTCGTTGGCCAGGCCCAGGCGCACCACGGGCTTGGCGTTACCGGCGGCCCGCAGGCGCAGGAAGGTCTGCTCGCTGCCGTCGAAGTAGGCGTACACGCGGTTCGTGGCGGCGATGGTGGTGAGCACCACCTGTTCGTTCACCAGGTTGCCCGCCGTGGCGCTGGCGCGCGACAGCCGCCCGCCGATGGGCGCGCGCACCGCCGTGTAGGCCAGGTTCAGGCGCGCCACGCGCAGCGCGGCCTCGGCGGCCTTGATGTCGGCCTCGCTGGTGCGCGCGCCGGCGGCGAGCTGATCGAACTCCTGGCGCGACACGGCGCGGCTGTCGAGCAGCTTCTGGGCGCGGGCGTACTCGGTCTGCGCCAGCTCGGCGCGCGACTTCGCGGCCGCCAGCTGCGACTCGGCGCGCGCCACCTCGGCCTCGAAAGGGCGCGGATCGATGGTGAACAGCAAGGCACCGGCCGCGACGCTGGCGCCGTCGGTGAAGTGCACCTTGTCGATGGTGCCGGCCACGCGCGGGCGCAGCTCCACGAACTCGGCCGCTTCCAGGCGGCCGCTGAAGGTTTCGACGTCGGTGACGCTGCGCTGCACCGCGGGCGCCACGCTCACCGGCATGGCCGGTGGCGGCGCGCCCTGCGCGTCGGCGGGGCCGCCGCAGGCCGGCAGAAGGGACAACAGCACGGGGAACAGGACGGCCAGGGCGGGGATGCGCCCGTGGGACTTGGCTGGCATGGGGGTGCTCCAGAAAATGCCGGCGCCGACACCCCCGGGTAGGGGGTGTGGCGCTGAGGGAGTTGCGGATTAAGCCGCAATCCCGGGGGAATTGACGAGGGCTTTTCGAGCGCGTGTGGCGGCCCGCCGACACGCCTGGCGGATCAGGGTTTGCCAGCCGGCGGCGGCGAGGGAAACGCCACCACCGGCGTCCGCACGGCCACCCCGGGCGGGGCGTAGGCCGGCGCGGCCTGGCCGGCCGGGCCGGCGGCGCGCACGTAGGCGTAGATCGCTTTCAGGTCGGTGTCGGCCATGTCGCGCAGCGCGAACCACGGCATGGGCGGGCGCATGGGCTGGCGGGCGCGCTGCAGCCACTGCGCCTCGCTCATCTGCTGGAACTGCTGGCGCAGGTTGCTCGGGTAGGTGGTGCCCCAGGGGCCCTGCAGGCCCACAGCATCGCCCGTGAGCCACTGGGCTTCGGGCACGGCGCCCGCGCTGGGGGCGTAGCCGGGGGTGTGGCAGTCGTTGCAGCCCGAGGTCTTGACGAGGTAGCGGCCCAGGGCCACGAGGTCCGTCTCGGGCGGACGGACGGGGGCCGGGCCATTGGCCAGTGCGGCCGTGGACGCGAACAGGCCCAGGGCCAGCGCGGCGGTGCGGAACATGAAAACACTCCTTGTTTTGGTGTGCCGGCATTGTTCGCAAGGGGCTCAGTCCTCCGTCCTAAATCTTTCCTAGGCGAAGCTTAAAAAATACCTAAGCGCGCGCGGCGGTACCGGAAACGCCTACGGCCTTCGCCGCCCGGTGCTGACAGGGCGCATCCAGCAATCCCCACAGACGGTGGGGCGACCGATCCCCAGAATTTCTGCCATGGCCACGCGGCCCTTGAGCCCCGCGTCCAGGCCGTCAGAAGGGACATCCGCATGAGCACCACCGCCTGTTTCGCCGACCCGCGCAACGCCCAGATCCGCCTCTACCAGCCCCTGGTGCGGCGCGTGGCCCGCCACCTGCGCGCCCAGCTGCCGCCCTCGGTCGACGTGGACGACCTGATACAGGCCGGCATGATCGGCCTGAACGAGGCCATCGGCCGCTGCGACCCGGCCGAGGCCGAGGCCGGCGGACTGGAGAAATTCGCCATGCCGCGCATCCGAGGCGCCATGATCGACGAGCTGCGCGCGACCGAATGGGCCTCGCGCGGTTGCCGGCAGAGCCGGCGCGACATCGACGAGGCCGCGCAGCGCCTGCAGCAGCGCCTGTGCCGCCGCCCGCACGACAGCGAAATGGCCGCGGAGCTGTGCCTCACGCTCGATGAATACCACGCGCTGCAGGCCAAGCTGCACCGCTCCCAGCTGATGCCGCTGGACGACACCGGCCTGGTGGGGGAAGAGGACGACGACGGCCTGCACGGCAGCGAGTTCGGCGACAGCACCCACGACCCGCTGAGCGTGCTGGAACAGCAGCGCATGCGCCTGGCCCTGGTCGACGCCATCCAGGGTCTGCCCGAACGCGAACAGCAGGTCATGCTCAGGCACTACGGCGAGGACATGATGTTCAAGGACATCGGCCGCGAACTGGGCGTGAGCGAGTCCCGCGTCAGCCAGGTGCACCGCCACGCCATCGACCTGCTGCGTGCGCAACTGCAGGCGCACTGATATTTCACCGGCGACAGCGCGCGGCGGCGGCCCGGCGTAGCATCGCCCGGCCATGAAAACACCCCACCGAGACAACACGCCCGCCGACCCCAGCCTCATCGATTCCCGCGCCGCCGCCTGGCGGCTGCTCACCGTGCTGGGCCTGGTCACCCTGGGCAACAGCGGCATGTACGTGGTGGCCGTGGTGCTGCCCGCGGTGCAGACGGAGTTCGGCATCGGCCGCGGCGACGCCTCCCTGCCCTACACCCTGATGATGGTCTGCCTGGGCCTGGGCGGCCTGTGGACCGGGCGCATGGCCGACCGCCACGGCATCACGCCGGTGCTGCGTCTGGGCGCGGTGGCGGTGGCCGGCGGCTTCGCGGCCGCCGCGCTGTCCGGCAACATCTGGACCTTCGGTCTGGCGCACGGGCTGCTGCTGGGGCTGCTGGGCAGCTCGGCCACCTTCGCGCCGCTGCTGGCCGACACGGCGCTGTGGTGGCGCAAGCGGCGCGGCATCGCGGTGGCCATCGCGGCCAGCGGCAACTACGTGGCCGGCACGGTGTGGCCGCCACTGGTGCAATGGGGAATCGAGACCATCGGCTGGCGCAACACCTACTTCCTGCTGGCCATCGTCTGCGGCACGGGCATGTTCCTGCTGGCCAACCGCATGCGCCAGCGCCCGCCCGTGGTCGTGATGGCCGCGCCCGCCACGCCCGGCGGCGCCGTGCCCGACACCCGCCGCCCCTTCGGCATGACGCCCGCGCGGGCGCAGACCCTGCTGTGCCTGGCCGGCGTGGGCTGTTGCGTGGCCATGTCCATGCCGCAGGTGCACATCGTCGCCTACTGCGTCGATCTGGGCTTCGGCGCCGCGCGCGGCGCCGAGATGCTCTCGCTCATGCTGGCCAGCGGCATCGTCAGCCGCCTGGTCTCGGGCTGGATCTGCGACCGCATCGGTGGCATCCGCACCCTGCTGTTGGGTTCGGCGCTGCAGTGCGTGGCGCTGCTGCTGTTCCTGCCCTTCGACGGCCTGGTGCCGCTGTACGTGATCTCTGCCCTGTTCGGCCTGTTCCAGGGCGGCATCGTGCCCAGCTACGCCATCATCGTGCGCGAGTACTTCGCGCCGCAGGAGGCCGGCGCCCGCGTGGGCGCGGTGATCATGGCCACGCTGGTGGGCATGGCGCTGGGTGGCTGGATGTCGGGCTGGGTGTTCGACCTCACGGGCAGCTACCGCGCGGCCTTCCTCAACGGGATCGGCTGGAACCTGCTCAACATGGGCATCGCGCTGTTCCTGTTCTGGCGGGTGCGGGGGAGCGGGCCGGGGGTGGCGCGGGGGGCGGCGGCCTGAGGGCGCGCGCCCTTCGTTTATTTCGGCACATACCGCATCGCCACCGCCCCCGAGCCGAACTCGAGCCGGCTCACCAGCCTCAGGTCGACATGCTTCGACAAGCCCGCGAACACGCTCGGCCCATGGCCGGCCAGCCGCGGGTGCACGATGAACTCGTACTCGTCGATCAAGCCCAGCTCCGCCAGGGCCAGCGGGAGCTTCACACCCCCCACGAACAGGCCCTTGCCCGGTCGCTGCTTGAGCCGCCGCACCAGCGGCCCCAGCTCCCCGCGCACGAGCTCCGCGTTCCAGTCGACCACGTCCAGGCTGTCGGACACGACGTACTTCCGCGCGGCGTCGATCGTCCGGGCAAAGGGGTCCACCGCGTGAGGCCCTGCGGCCGCCCCCGCGGGCGCCCGGAACGCCGACTCCATCAACTCATAGGTCACCCGCCCGAACAGCAGGGCATCGGCCTGCCGGAGGTTCTCCACGGCGTGGCGGTGCAGCTCCTCGTCCGCGGGAATGGCGCTGTGGTCGCAGCAGCCGTCCAGCGTGAGGTGGATGGAATACCGAAGGGGTCGCATGGGCATGGTTCAGTCCTCGCTGGGGCGGCCGCGGTTCGACGCGAACGCTGGAGCCGGCCCCGTCTGCACGACGGATCAGCCGTCACCGATTCGACAGCCCCACCCGCTTGACAGCCCTTGCGCAGGCGCGCACAGTCGCCCGGTACTCACATGTACCAACATGACCAACCTCACCATCCGACGCCTGCTCATCGACCTGGAAACGCCCGTCGCGCGCCACTGGTGCGGCGGCGACGCCTTCCTCACCGCCTGGTTCAACGCCCTGTCCATGAGCTTTCCGGTGGGCGAGCAGTTCTTCATCGACGCCGTGCGGGAAGGCGCCAAGGCCCTGCCCGCCGACCAGCAGGCGCGCTGGGAAGCCGAGATCAAGGGCTTCGTGGGCCAGGAGGCCACGCACCGGCGCATCCACGCCCTGTTCAACGCGCAGATCGAGAAGCACGGCCTGGTGAACGCGTGGGCGCCGCGCGCCGAGTCGCGCATGGTGTTGTTCGAGGGCGCCGATCCCCGCCACCCGCTGGGCGTGACCGCGGCCTACGAGCACTTCACCGCCCTCTTCGCCGAGTGGCTGCTGTCGCGTCCCCAGGTGCTGGACGGCAGCGAGCCGCGCCTGCAAACCCTGTGGCTGTGGCACAGCGCCGAGGAGGCCGAGCACAAGAGCACCGCATTCGACCTCTACCAGGCCCTGGGGGGCGACCACGCCTGGCGCGCGAAATGGATGCGCCGCGTCACCGTCTTCTTCCTCAGCGACGCCCTGCGCCAGACCGTCTCCAACCTGCGGCGCGACGGCACGCTGTGGCGCTGGTCCACCTGGCGCAGCGCCGCGCGCCACCTGCTGGGCCGGCAAGGCCTGCTGAGGACGAACTGGCCGGCCTGGCGGGCCTATTTCCGGCCCGACTTCCACCCGAACCAGCAGCACAGCGAACGCTCGGCCACCTGGCTGCGCGAACACAACGAACAGTTCGTGCCGGTGAGCGCTGCCGGTCGCTGAACGAGTGCGCGTCCCGGGTTTTCCCGGGATTTTTTTCGCCCGCTCAACTTGTATGATGACCTGACAAGCACACCAATGGCCGAGACACCATGAACCCCGACAGCGCCGAGCCCCTGCAGGCGCCGCCCCGCCTGACCGACCAGTTGGCGGCCCTGCTGATGCAGCGCATCGAGTCGGGCGAACTGGGCCCGGACCAGCGACTGCCCACCGAGCAGCGCCTGGCCGAGCAGTTCGGCGTGTCGCGCACCGTGGTGCGCGAGGCCATCAGCCAGCTCAAGTCCATCGGTCTGCTCACCTCGCGCCAGGGCGCGGGCGTGTTCGTGGCGCCCAGCCACCAGGCGCGCGCCCTGGCCTTCGACCCCACCGTGCTGCACTCCATGGAGGCCGTGCTGCAGGTGGTGGAGGTGCGGCGCGGCCTGGAGGCCGACGTGGCCGAACTCGCGGCGCGGCGCATCACGCCCGAGAAAGCGCGCGCCATCATGGACGCGCTGGCCGAACTGGAGGCCTGCCCGCCCGTGGGCGCCCCCGGCGTGGAGGCCGACCTGCGCTTTCACCGCAGCATCGCCCGCGCCACCGACAACCCGCACTACGAGCGCCTGCTGGGCTTCCTGGAGCAGTACCAGCGCGACGCCATGCGCGTGACGCGCACCAACGAATCCCTGGACAGCGGCTACATGGTGGAGGTGCACCACGAGCACCGCGCCATCGCCGAGGCCGTGTGCCGCGGCGACGTCACCGCCGCGCGCGAGGCCGCCATGCGCCACATGGCCAACGCCGCGCACCGCATCGAACACGCCTCGCCGCCCGTGCGCCGCGCCCTGGACGCGCTGCTCAAACCCACCCTGTCCCGCCCCGAATGAGCGACGCCATCCCCCCCGCCCAGCAGGCCTGCCGCGACGAGATCGTGCGCGTGGGCGCCTCGCTGTTCCTGCGCGGCTACGCGCATTCCACGGCCGGCAACATCAGCCTGCGGCTCGACGCCTCGCAGGGCGGCGGCTTCCTCATCACCCCCACCGACGCCTGCCTGGGCCACCTGCGCCCCGAGGCCCTGGCCTGGGTGGGCGAAGACGGCCACCAGCGCGGCGGCGAACGCGCCAGCAAGACCCTGGCCCTGCACCGCCAGATCTACGACGCCGCGCCCCAGGCCCGCTGCGTGCTGCACACCCACAGCACCCACCTGGTGGCGCTGAGCCTGCAAGGCGTGTGGGCCGAGCACGACATCCTGCCGCCGATCACGCCCTACCAGGTGATGAAGGTCGGCCACGTGCCCCACGTCGCCTACCGCGTGCCCGGCGACCCCACCGTGGCCCACGAGGTGGCCGGCCTGATCGCCCGGGCCGAACAGCCCTTGCGCGCCGTGATGCTGGAACGCCTGGGCCCCGTCGTGTGGCACCAGGGCCCCGCGCAGGCCATGGCCCTGCTGGAAGAACTGGAAGAGACCGCGCGCCTGTGGCTGCTCTGCTCCCCCCGCCCCGCCCCACTGAGCGACGCGCGCATCGACGAACTGCGCCAGCGCTTTGGCGCCCCCTGGTAAGGCCCCAGTCCCCACCGCCCCGCCCATCCGCCCACCGCTTCACCGCATGAACATCCTCATCACCGGCGGCGCCGGTTTCCTGGGCAGCCGCCTCGCGCGCGAGCTGCTGCAACGCGGCCGGCTCGCCGGACGTCCCATCGACAGCCTGATGCTGGCCGACCTGTTCGCGCCCGGCGACGCGGCGCTCACGCGCGACCCGCGCGTGCGGTCCCTGGCCGGCGACCTCATGGACAGCCTGCCCACCCTGTTCGCCCAGCGCTGGGACGCGGTCTTTCACCTCGCCTCGGCCGTGTCCGCCGAGTGCGAGGCCGACTTCGACCTCGGCCTGCGCGCCAACCTGGACACCACGCGCGCCCTGCTCGACGCCTGCCGCCGGCAGACGGCCGACGGCCATGCGCCGGTCCTGTTCTTCTTCTCCAGCTCGGTCGCCGTCTACGGCAGCGACCCGGCCCTGCCCCTGCCCGCGGTGGTGGGCGACGACACCCTGCCCACGCCGCAGTCCAGCTACGGCATCCACAAGTTCGTGTGCGAGCAGCTGGTGGCCGACTACACCCGCAAGGGCCACATCGACGGCCGCGCGGCGCGCCTGATGACGGTCTCGGTGCGGCCCGGGCGGCCCAACGGCGCGGCCTCGGGCTTCCTGTCGGGCATGCTGCGCGAGCCCCTGGCCGGCCTGCCCAGCAACTGCCCCGTGCCACTGGACACGCCCGTGGCACTGTCCTCGCCGGCCACCACCGTGGCCGGCATCCTCGCCGTGGCCGAGGCCAGCCGCGAGGCCTTCGGCGGGCGCACCGCCATCAACCTGCCCGCGCTGAGCCTGCGCGTGCGCGACATGCTGGACGCCCTCGTCGACTTTGCCGGCCCCGAGGCCGCCGCGCTCGTCGGCCACGAGCCCGACGCCGCCACCGCGCGCATCGTGGCCGGCTGGCCCGCGCGCTTCGACAGCCCGCGCGCGCGCGCCCTGGGCCTACAGGCAGACCCCGATTTCCATGCCGTCCTGCGCCAGTACGCTCAGGACCACCCCGATGCCGTGAAACCACCTGCGGCGCGCCCACGGCCGACACCCGCGCGCTGAGTCCTTTTTTGCCAGTGACCCACCCCAAGGAGACAAACGCATGAAAAAAACGCTGCTCACCCCCCTGGCCATGGCCGCGCTGCTGGCCGCCACCGGCGCCCAGGCGCAGACCGTGCTCAAGATCGGCTACGCCACCTCGCCCACCTCGCACTACGGCGTGGGCTCCACCGTGTTCTGCGAGGAAATGGAGAAGGGCACGCAAGGCCGCTACAAGTGCCAGCAGTTCCCCAACTCGGCCCTGGGCGGCGAACGCGAGCAGATCGAGGCCGTGCAGCTGGGCACGCAGGACCTGGTGAACACCTCCACCGGCCCGCTGGGCAACTTCGTGCCCGAGGTCAAGATCGTCGACATCCCCTTCCTCTTCCGCGACTACGACCACGCGCGCAAGGTGATGGACGGCCCCATCGGCCAGGACCTGAGCAAGAAGATGGAGGCCAAGGGCCTGATCAACCTGGCCTGGACGGAGAACGGCTTCCGCCACATGACCAACAGCAAGCGGGCCATCACCCAGGCCAGCGACGCGGCCGGGCTGAAGATGCGCACCATGGAAAACAAGGTGCACATGGACGGCTACAAGACGTTCGGCATCCTGCCCACGCCCATGCCCTTCCCCGAGCTGTTCACCGCGCTGCAGCAGGGCACGGTGGACGGCCAGGAGAACCCGATCCCGGTCATCCTGTCCTCCAAGTTCTCGCAGGTGCAGAAGCACCTCTCGCTGACCGGCCACGTGTACTCGCCGGCCGCGCTGATCCTCTCGCCCGCCGTCTGGAACAAGCTCTCGGCCGGCGACAAGAAGGTCTTCCTGGAGGCCGGCAAGAAGGCCGCCGCCGCGCAGCGCAAGAAGGTCAACGACGACGAGAACACGGGCATCGCCCAGCTGGAGAAGGACGGCATGCAGGTCGTCAAGCAGGTCAACGGCGAGAGCTTCCGCAAGGCCGTGGCGCCCGCCTACCAGCAGTACGCCAAGGAGTTCGGCGCCGACAAGATCGCCGCCATTCAAGCGGTGAAGTAGATCCCCCCGCGCCGGCCCACTGGCGTGGGCCGTCACCCCCCCCAAGAGACGGTGCCTGCGGACCGGCAACGCCGGATCCGCGGCATCGCTGGTTGGGCGGGCCTGCCCTCGAAGGTGCTCTCATGAAATCCCTCTTTCTGCGGCTGGACCGCGCGCTCACCGGTCTGTGCCTCACGCTGGCCTGCGTGCTGCTCGCGCTCATCTCCTGCCTGGGCCTGTGGCAGGTCACCAGCCGCTTCGTGCTCTCGCAGCCCTCCACCTGGACGGAGGAGGCCATGCGCCGTCTGCTCATCTGGATGGTGATGCTGGGCGTGGTGGCCGCGCTGCGCCAGGGCGCGCTGGTCTCGGTGGATCTGATGCTGCGCCTGTCACGCGGCGCCTGGCACCACACCGTGCGCTGGGTCATCACGCTGGTCAACCTGGGCTTCCTGGGCGTGATCCTCTGGTTCGGCATCGACCTCGTGACGCGCGTGCGCTTCCAGACCTTCGCCAGCATGGAGCTGTCCATGGCCTGGGCATACGCCGCGCTGCCCGTGGGCGCCGCGCTGGGCATGGTCGCGGTGATCGCGCACCACCTGGACCCGAAGAACGAAGAACTCGCCACGGCCCAATAAGGCCCAGACCCGCCGACCACGCCGGACCGAGCCATGACCTTCACCCTGATCTTCACCATGCTGCTGGGCTTCGCGCTCAGCATCTCCATCGCGGTCGCCATCGGCGGCTCGGCCATGCTGGGCCTGGCGCTGTTCGACGGCGACAAGCTCATCCTGGTGCCCAAGGAGATGTTCAGCGCGATCGACAAATTCCCGCTCGCCGCCATCCCCTTCTTCATCCTCGCGGGCAACCTCATGGAGACCGGCGGCATCTCGCGCCGCCTGGTCAACTTCGCCAAGTCGCTGGTGGGCGGCGTGCAGGGCGGCCTGCCCATGACCTGCGTGCTCACCTGCATGATCTTCGCCGCGGTGTCGGGCTCATCGGTGGCCACCACCTTCGCGATCGGCTCCATCCTCATCCCCGCGCTCGTCAAGCACGGCTACCCGGTGGGCTACGCGGCCTCGCTGCAGGCCACCTCGGCCGAGCTGGGCGTGGTCATCCCGCCCTCCATCCCCATGATCCTGTTCGGCGTGGCGGCCGAGGTGTCCATTGGCGAGCTGTTCATCGCCGGCGTGGTGCCGGGCCTGCTGATCGGCGGCACGCTGATGCTGTTCGTGCACCTGTGGTGCCGCTTCAAGGGCCTGGGCAAGAACGACGGCGACGGCCGCCTCACCGTGGGCCGCGCCACGCGGGAGGCCGGCTGGGCGCTGCTGATGCCGGTGATCATCCTGGGCGGTATCTACGGCGGCGTGTTCACGCCCACCGAGGCCTCGGTGGTGGCGGTGTTCTACGCGCTGCTGGTGGGCCTGGGCATCCACCGCGAGCTGGCCCTGAAGGACCTGATGCCGGTGCTGCGCAAGTCGGTCATCTCCAGCGCGGTGATCATGTTCATCATCGCCAACGCGGGCCTCTTCGCCTTCCTCATCACGCGCGCCGGCATCCCCGACGCGATCGGCCTGTGGCTCAAGGACGTGCTGCAGTCGCCCCTGTGGTTCCTGCTCGGCGTGAACGCGGCGCTGTTCGTCATCGGCATGTTCATCGAGACCTCGGCGGCCATCATCGTGCTGGCGCCCATCCTGGTGCCGGTGGCCGTGCACTTCGGCGTCGACCCGGTGCACTTCGGCATGATCATGGTGGTCAACCTGGCCATGGGCATGATCACCCCGCCCTTCGGCGTGAACCTGTTCGCCGCGGCCACCGTCGCCAAGATATCGCTGGACCGCATGGTCGCCCACCTGGTGCCCTTCGTGCTGGTGATCGTCGGCTGCCTGGCCGTCATCACCTACTTCCCCTCGGTCTCGCTCACCCTGCGCGACCTCGTCTACCACAAGCCCGCCGCCGTGGCGCCGATCGGGCCCGCGCCCGCCATCGGCCCGCAGTGAAGGAGTCCCTTCCATGGCCCTGCATTTCATCGACAACCGGTCCGTGCCCAGCGCCTCGGGCCAGACCCTGCCCGTCATCGACCCCGCCGACGGCCAGACCTACGACAGCATCGCGCGCGGCAACGCCGCCGACGTGGACGCGGCCGTGCAGGCCGCGCGGCGCTGCCTGGACGGCGCCTGGTCGCGCCTGACGGCGGCCGAGCGCGGGCGCCTGCTCATGAAGCTCAGCGCCGCCGTGGCCGCGCACGCCGACGAGCTGGCCGCCATCGAGCAGCGCGACTGCGGCAAGCCCACCAAACAGGCCAAGGCCGACGCCCTGGCCCTGGTGCGCTATTTCGAGTTCTACGCCGGCGCGGGCGACAAGCTGCACGGCCACACCATCCCCTACCTGGACGGCTACAGCGTGCTCACCTGGCACGAACCGCACGGCGTCACCGGCCACGTCATCCCCTGGAACTACCCGATGCAGATCTTCGGGCGCAGCGTGGGCGGCGCGCTGGCCGCGGGCAACGTCTGCGTGGTCAAGCCCTCGGAGGACGCCTGCCTGTCGCTGCTGCGCGTGGCCGAACTGGCGGCCGAGGTGGGCTTTCCGCCCGGCGCCATCAACATCGTCACCGGCTACGGCCACGAGGTGGGCGACGCGCTGGCGCGCCACCCCGGCGTGGACCACATCAGCTTCACCGGCAGCCCGCGCGTGGGCACGCTGATCCAGCAAGCCGCGGCCGAGCGCCACTGCCCGGTCACGCTGGAGCTGGGCGGCAAGGGCCCGCAGATCGTCTTCGATGACGCCGACGTGGACGCGGCCCTGCCCTTCATCGTCAATGCCATCGTGCAGAACAGCGGCCAGACCTGCAGCGCCGGCTCGCGCCTGCTGGTGCAGCGCGGCCTGTACGAGCCGCTGCTGCAGCGCCTGGGCGAGGCCTTCACCGCCCTGCGCGCCGGCCCGCCCACCCTGGACCTGGACCTCGGTCCGCTGATCCGCCAGACCCAGCAGGAACGCGTGCGCGGCTTCCTGGACGAGGTGCGGCGCGACGGCCTGCCCATCGTCGCGCAGGGCCGCATCGACCCCGCCGCCGACGCCAACGGCTACTACGCCGCGCCCACCCTGGTGCGCGACGTGCCGCCCCAGCACCGGCTGGCGCAGGAAGAGGTCTTCGGCCCGGTGCTCGCGGCCATGCCGTTCGAGGACGAGGACGAGGCGGTGCGCCTGGCCAACGGCACGTCCTTCGGCCTGGTGGCCGGCGTGTGGACGCGCGACGGCGCGCGGCAGCTGCGCATGGCGCGGCGCGTGAAGGCCGGGCAGGTGTTCATCAACAACTACGGCGCCGGCGGCGGCGTGGAGCTGCCCTTCGGCGGCGTCAAGTCCAGCGGCCATGGCCGCGAAAAAGGCTTCGAGGCCCTGCTGGGCTTCACCACCCTCAAGACCGTGGCCATCCGCCACGGCTGATTCAGCAAGACCACAGAGGCACATCCCATGCGAGTGAAAGACAAATCCATCATCGTCACCGGCGCGGGCGGCGGCATCGGCGAGGGCATCGCCCACCGACTGGCCGAAGAAGGCGCGCGGGTCATCGTCAACGACGTCAACACCGCTGGCGGCGAGCGCGTGGTCGCCGACATCACGGCCAAGGGCGGGCGCGCCAGCTTCTTCGCCGCCGACGTCACGCGCTCCAGCGACATGAAGGCCCTGGTGCAGGCCGCCGTGCAGCGCCACGGCCGCCTCGACGCCATGGTCAACAACGCCGGCTGGACACACAAGAACCAGCCCGCGCTGGACGTGAGCGAGGAAGAGTTCGACCGCTGCTACGCGGTCAACGTCAAAAGCATCTACCTCTCGGCCGTGCACGCGGTGCCGGTGTTCCGCGCCAACGGCGGCGGCGCCTTCATCAACATCGCCTCCACCGCCGGCGTACGCCCGCGCCCCGGCCTCACCTGGTACAACGGCTCCAAGGGCGCGGTCATCACCACCAGCAAGTCGCTCGCGGCCGAACTCGGGCCGGACAACATCCGCGTCAACTGCATCAACCCGGTGATGAACCCCTTCACCGGCCTGGGCACGGCCTTTGCGGGTGGCGAGCTCACCGACGAGCGACTGGCCAAGTTCCGCAGCACCATCCCGCTGGGGCGCTTCTCCACCCCCGAGGACGTGGCCAACGCCGTGCTCTACCTCGCCAGCGACGAAGCCGCGTTCATTTCCGGGGTTTGCCTGGAGGTGGACGGCGCCCGCTGCGTTTGAACCACAATCGGGGGATGTCCGAACGGGTCATCCCCCTCATCGACCAGCGCCTGCAGCGGCGCGCCGCCACGGTACCGGCACAAGCCGTGCCCGCCACCGGCCTGCTGGGCGACGCCCTGGGCCGCCCGCTGCGCGACCTGCGCATCAGCGTGACGGACCGCTGCAACTTCCGCTGCAGCTACTGCATGCCGAAGGAAGTGTTCGACAAGGACTACCAGTACCTGCCGCACGGCGCCCTGCTCAGCTTCGAGGAAATCACCCGCGTGGCGCGCCTGTTCGCCGCGCACGGCGTGCAGAAGATCCGGCTCACCGGTGGCGAGCCGCTGCTGCGCAAGAACCTGGAAATCCTGGTCGGCCAGCTGGCCGCGCTGCGCACCGCCGAGGGCCGGCCGCTGGACCTGACGCTCACCACCAACGGCTCGCTGCTCGCGCGCAAGGCCGCCGCGCTCAAGGCCGCCGGCCTGCAGCGCGTCACGGTCAGCCTCGACGGCCTGGACGACAAGGTCTTCCGCGCCATGAACGACGTCGACTTCCCCGTGGCCGAGGTGCTCGCCGGCATCGAGGCCGCGCAGGCCGCGGGCCTGGGGCCGATCAAGGTCAACATGGTGGTCAAGCGCGGCACCAACGACGACCAGATCCTGCCGATGGCGCGCCACTTCAAGGGCACCGGCATCGTGCTGCGCTTCATCGAATACATGGACGTGGGCGCCACCAACGGCTGGCGCATGGACGAGGTGCTGCCCAGCGCCGAGCTCATCGAACGCATTCAGCGCGAACTGCCCCTGGTGCCGCTGGACCCCACCGCCCCTGGCGAGACCGCCGAGCGCTGGGCCTACGCCGACGGCTCGGGCGAGATCGGCGCCATCAGCAGCGTGACGCAGGCCTTCTGCGGCGACTGCAACCGCGCGCGCCTGTCCACCGAGGGCCAGCTCTACCTCTGCCTGTTCGCCACCGAAGGCCATGACCTGCGCCACCTGATCCGCGGCGGCGCGAGCGACGCCGAACTGGCCAGCGCCATCGGCGCCATCTGGCAAGGCCGCGACGACCGCTACTCGCAGCTGCGCGCCTCGCTGCCGCCCGAGCCCGGCTCGGGCAAGCGGCGCGTCGAGATGAGCTACATCGGTGGCTAAGCCTCACTTCCTCGAATGATCCACCCCAGAGAAATCACGGCACTGGTCCTGGCCGGCGGCCGGGGCTCGCGCATGGGCGGGGCCGACAAGGGCCTGCAGAAGTTCAACGGCACGCCGCTGGCGCTGCACGCGCTCATGCGCCTGCAGCTGCAGGAGGGCGAACACATCGGCGAGCTGATGCTCAACGCCAACCGCAACCTCGGCGCCTACGAGGCCTTCGGCGTGCCGGTATGGCCCGACACCCTGAGCGACTACGCGGGCCCGCTGGCCGGCTTTCTCACCGGCCTGGAGCGCGCCGAAACGCCCTACCTGCTGACGGTGCCTTGCGACACGCCGCGCTTCCCGCTGGACCTCGCGCGGCGCCTGGCCGCCGCCTTCGACGACCCGGCCACCGACATCGCCATGGCCAGCGCGCCCGAGAACGGCAGCGCGCCGCGGGCGCAGCCGGTGTTCAGCCTGTTGCGCGTACAACTGCTCGAGAGCCTGGTGGCCTTCACGCAGGCCGGCGGCCGCAAGATCGACCGCTGGACCGAGCAGCACCACACCGTGCTCGTGCCCTTCGACCAACCCGGCGACGACCCCCTGGCCTTCTTCAACACCAACACCCTGGACGAGCTGCACGCGCTGGAGCAGGGCCGCCCATGAAGACCATCGAACAGATTGCGGCCGAGCTGCAGGGCTATGACCCCCAGGCCCTGGCGGCCGAGCGCGTCAATGCATTCCTCGCGCGCCTCGTCGAGCCGATCAACGACACCGAGGACGTCGGCATCTTCGAGGCCCTGGGCCGCGTGCTGGCCGAGGACGTGGTCTCGCCCATCAGCGTGCCGCCCCACGACAACTCCGCCATGGACGGCTTTGCCTTCGATGGCGCCGCGCTGGGTTCGTCGCCGCTGGTGCTGCGCTGCCAAGGCACGGCCTTCGCGGGCAAGGCCTGGGCCCACCCCGTGGGCGCGGGCGAGTGCCTGAAGATCATGACCGGCGCCATCATGCCGGCGGGCCTGGACACGGTGGTGCCGATCGAATTCGTCCGGGTCGATGGCGACACGGTCACCATTCCGCCCGGCGTGGTCAAGCCCGGCGACAACCGCCGCTTCATGGGCGAAGACCTGATGGCGGGCCAGCCCGCGCTGCGCCGCGGCCAGGTGCTGAGCCCCGCGGCGCTGGGCCTGGTGGCCAGCCTGGGCCTGCCCACGGTGCGCGTGCGGCGCCGCGCGCGCGTGGCCTATTTCTCCACCGGCGACGAGATCCTCAGCCTGGGCGAAGCCCCACGCGAAGGCGCGGTCTACGACAGCAACCGCTACACCGTGTTCGGCCTGCTCACGCGCCTGGGCGTGGAGGTGATCGACATGGGCGTGGTCCCCGACCAGCCCGCGCGCCTGGAAGCCGCCTTCCGCGAAGCCGCCGCGCGCGCCGACGCCGTCATCACCAGCGGCGGCGTCAGCATGGGCGAGGCCGACCACACCAAGGCCATGATGAAACAGCTCGGTGACGTGGCCTTCTGGCGCATCGCCATGCGCCCGGGCCGCCCGATGGCGGTGGGCCGCATCAACGAAGGCGCCCAGTCCGCGGTGCTGTTTGGCCTGCCGGGCAACCCGGTCGCCGTGATGGTGACCTTCCTGGCCTTCGTGCGCCCGGCCCTGCAGCGGCTCATGGGCGCGGACGTGGCGCCACCGGTGCTGCTGCAGGCCAGGAGCGGCGAAGCCATGCGCAAGAAACCCGGCCGCACCGAGTACCAGCGCGGCACCGTCGAGCGCGCGGCCGACGGCACGCTGGTGGCCCGCACCACCGGCAACCAGGGCTCGGGCGTGCTCAGCTCCATGGTCCAGGCCAATGGGCTGATCGTGTTGCGGCACGACCAGGGCAACGTGGCCGTGGGCGACACCGTCGAGGTGATGGTCTTCGACGGGGTGATCTGAAGACCTGGGCCGCGAGGCCCGCTCCCCCCTAGGCCCGGCATCGGCCATGCGGCCGAACGCGGAACGAATGGCGGCCCGCGGCGACTGAAGCGGCATTGTCAGCATCGACTCCACGGACCGATATGAGACATTGCCCTTCCCCTCCCGACGCCGCCCCCCTCGAGCAGCCCCCAGGGGACGCCAGCGGTCCCCATGAGGCCAGCGCCCCATCGCTCGACGAAGCCACCGGGGTGGTGAAGGGGTTCATGGCGCTGCTCACCGCCGACCAACAAGCCGACAAGGCCCTCTGCATGGACCACGGGCAATGCGCATGGGAGGAACCGATGTCCCTGCGGCGGCTGCTCGACTGCGGATTCAACATCACGAAGTACCGGCAGACCCGCCAGTCGGCCAGGCAAGCGGCCAGCCTTCGGTTCAAGACCGCCTGCCGCGTCCTGGCCGAAGAGCACCCCTTCCTTCTGGTTCGCAACATGGCGCACAAGCTGCTTGCACGGATCCCCGTGCAGGACGTGCGCAATGGCAAGGCGCTGCGCAGCGCGGCGCGGGACCTTCAGGCCGCGCTCAGCGTGTGTGAGGCCCCCGAGCCAGGCGGGGCGCGGCGCGCCGTACCGCTGCCCGACGCCGTGGGCGTGCCCCTGTAACCCCGCCTACTTGGCGGGAATCGCCCCGGCGTGATCGCCACCCGCTTCGTCGCGCATCACCGGGTGCGCCGACTCGCCCGACTGGCGGCGCGACAGCAGCGTGTACATGGTGGGCACCACGAAGATGGTGAGCAGCGTACCCACCGACATGCCGCCCACGATCACCCAGCCGATCTGCTGGCGGCTTTCGGCGCCGGCGCCCGTGGCCAGCGCCAGCGGAATCGCGCCCAGCACCATGGCGCCCGTGGTCATCATGATGGGCCGCAGGCGCAGGCCGGCCGCTTGCTTCACCGCGTCCAGCTTCTCCAGTCCCTGCTCGCGCAGCTGGTTGGAGAACTCCACGATCAGGATGCCGTGCTTGGTGATCAGCCCCACCAGCGTGATCAGGCCGATCTGGCTGAACACGTTCAGCGTGCCCCCTGAAAGCTTGAGCGCCAGCAGCGCGCCCATCATCGACAGCGGCACCGACAGCATGATGATGAAGGGATCGACGAAGCTCTCGAACTGCGCCGACAGCACCAGGTAGATGAACAGCAGCGACAGCACGAAGACCAGCGCCAGCGAGCCCGAGGCGTTGCGGAACTCGCGGCTCTGGCCGTTCAGGTCGGTGGCGTAGCCCGCGGGCAGGATCTCGCGCGCCGTCTGCTCCATGAACTGCAGCGCCTCGCCCAGCGAGTAGTCGGGCGCCACGTTGGCCGTGATCGAGGCGCTGCGGCGTTGGCCGAAATGGTTCAGTTCGCGCGGCACCACCACCTCACGCGTGCTGATCAGCGAGGCCAGCGGGATCATCGCGTCGCCGCGCCCGCGCACGAACAGCCGGTCGATGTCTTCGGGCGTGCTGCGGTTGGCCGAGACGGTCTGCACCACCACGTCGTACTGTTCGCCGTCGCGCTTGTAGCGCGTGACCGTGCGCCCCCCCAGCATGGTTTCCACCGTTCGCGCGATGGCGTCCACGCTCACGCCCATGTCGGCGGCGCGCTCGCGGTCCACGTCCATGCGGATCTCGGGCTTGTTCAGGCGCAGGTCGGTGTCGACCTGCACCAGACCCGGGTTCTGCGCCATGCGGTCCTGGAACTGGCGCACCACGGCTGCGAGGTTTTCGTAGGTGTCGTTGGTGACGATGACGAAGTTGAGCGGCCGCTCGCGAAAGCCCTGGCCCAGAGAAGGCGGCGTGATCGGGTAAGCGCTGATGCCCGGCAGCGCCGCCATGCGCGGCGCCAGCGCGCGCGCGATCTCCATGGTGCTGCGCTCACGCTCCTCCCAGGCCTTGCCGCGCATGGTCACGCTGCCCTGCGCCACCGAGGGGTTGCCCACCACCGCGAAGATGCGGTCGAACTCCGGCTGCTCCCTGGCCATCTTCTCGATCGCGTCCACATAGCGGCGCGTGTAGGCCAGGGTGGCGCCGTCGGGTCCATTGATGTTGGCCAGCACCACGCCGCGGTCTTCCATGGGTGCCAGCTCCGAGCGCGTGGAGCTCAGCAGCCACCAGCTCGCGCCGGCGCTGGCGAGCATCACCCCCACCACCAGCCAGCGCACCTGCAGCGACAGGCCCAGCAGGCGGTCGTAGCCCTGGTTGATGCGCACCAGAACACGCTCCATGAAGCGGTCGAAGCGGCCGGGCTGGTCCACGTGGCGCAGCAGCTTGGAGCACATCATGGGCGAGAGCGTGAGCGCCACGAAGCCCGAGACCACCACCGCGCCGGCCAGCGCCAGCGCGAACTCGGCGAACAGCCGCCCGGTGCGCCCGGGCGTGAAGGCCAGCGGCGCGTACACCGCCGCCAGCGTGAGCGTCATGGCCACGATGGCAAAACCAATCTCGCGCGCGCCCTTGATCGCCGCGTCGAAGGGCTTCATGCCCTCCTCGATGTGGCGGTAGATGTTCTCCAGCATCACGATGGCGTCGTCCACCACCAGGCCGATGGCCAGCACCAGCGCCAGCAGCGTGAGCGTGTTGATGGAGAAGCCGAACAGGCCCATCAGCGCGAAGGAGCCGATCAGGCTGACCGGGATGGTGATCAGCGGAATGACCGAGGCGCGCAGCGTGCGCAGGAACAGGAAGATCACCAGCGCCACCAGCACCACCGCCTCGGCGATGGTGGTGTAGACCGCCTTGATGGAGCGGTCGATGAAGATGGAGTTGTCGTTGGCGACCTCGATGCTCACGCCCCTGGGCAGTTCGGCGCTGATGCTGGGCAGCATCTTCTGCACCGCGGCCGAGAGCTCCAGCGGGTTGGCCGTGGCCTGTCGGATCACGCCCAGCGACACGGCGTCGCGGCCGTTGTAGCGCACCGACGTGCGCTCGTCCTTCGGCGCCTGCTCCACGCGCGCCACGTCGCCGATGCGGATGGTCTGGCCCTTGACCGTGCGGATGCCGATGGCGCGGAACTGCTCGGGCGTCTGCACGTCGGTGGCGGCCGTCACGTTGAACTCGCGCTGCGAGCTCTCGATGCGCCCGGCCGGCACCTCCAGGTTGGAGCGGCGCAGCGCGTCCTCCACGTCCTGCACCGTCAGGTTGTAGGCGGCCAGGCGGTCCGGGTCGAGCCAGATGCGCATGGAGAAACGCCGCTCGCCCCAGATGCGCACATCGGCCGCGCCGGGCGCGGTCTGCAGGCGCGGCTTGATGAGGCGGTTGGCCACGTCGCTGAGGTCCAGGGCCGACACCGTGTCGGAGTTGAGCGCGAGCCAGATGACGGGCGTGGCGTCGGCCTCGACCTTGGCGATGGTGGGTTCGTCGACGTCGTCGGGCAGGCGCTGGCGCACGCGGCTGACCTTGTCGCGCACGTCGGCGGCGGCGGAGTCGGGGTCGCGCTCGAGCTTGAAGCGCACCGTGATCTGGCTCTGCTCCTGCCGGCTGATGGAGGTGATGATGTCCACCCCCTCGATGCCGGCGAGCGAGTCTTCCAGCACCTTGGTGACCTGGGACTCGATCACCTCGCTGGAGGCGCCGCCGAAGCGGGTGGTGACGGTGACGGTGGGTTCGTCGATGCGCGGGTACTCGCGCACCGTGAGGTTGTTGAACGAGACCAGGCCCACCAGCAGGATGAGCAGCGACAGCACGGTGGCGAACACCGGCCGGCGGATGGCGACTTCGGGCAGTTGCATGCGGGCCTCCGGTGGCGGGCGCGCGGCGGCGTCAGTTCGCGGCGGCGGCGCGGGCCGCCAGGTCCACCACGCGCACCACGGTGCCGTCGCGCTGCAGGCGCTGCTGGCCGGCCACCACCACGGTGTCGCCGGGTTTCAGGCCCTGGGTGATCTGCACGTCGGCGCCGCGGCGCACGCCCAGCTCCACCTCGACGCGGCGCGAGGTGCGCTTGCGCGCGTCGCCCTGCCCCTGCTCGTCGAGCACGTAGACGTACTGGCGCCCGCCCTGGGGCACCAGGGCCTCCTCGGGCACCACCAGCGCGTTCTCGTTCACCGAGAACACGATCAGCACGCGCGCGAACATGCCGGGGCGCAGCTCCTGGCCGCGGGAGGACGGCATCTCGGCGCGCACCGCGATGGAGCGGCCGTTGGCGTCCAGCAGGGGATCGACCGCGAGCACACGCGCCGGGTAGCGCTGGCCGGGCAGCGCGTCGAGCTGCACCTGCACGGACTGGCCCGGGGCGATGCGGTTCTGATAGCGCTCGGGCAGGCGGAAATCCACCGTCAGCTGGGAGGTGTCCTCCAGGTTGACGAGCGGATCGCCGTCCTTCACGTACTGGCCCAGGTTGATGCTGCGCAGGCCCAGCGTGCCATCGAAGGGCGCGGTGATGCGCATGCGCTGCAGCCGCGCCTGGGCCAGGTCCACCTGAGCCTCGGCCACCTGCAGGGCGGCGCGGCTTTCGTCCACCACGCGCGCGGCCACGAAGCTCTGCGCCAGCAGCTCCTCATTGCGCTTGAGATTGGCGCGCGCGATGGACAGCTGGGCCTGGGCCTGGCTCAGCTCGGCGCGCTGCAGCGTGTCGTCGAGCTGCACCAGCAACTGGCCACGCTTGACGCCCTGGCCGTCCTTGAACGCGATGCGGGCGACGCGGCCCGCCGTTTCGGGCTTGAGGGTGACGGCCTGGCGCGAGTTCAGCGAGCCCACGGCCTGGGCGTCGTCCTGCAGGCGCGCCTGCTTGACGGCGGCGATCTCCACGCTGACCGGACCGGCGCCGCTGGCGGCACGGGGCGCTGAGGCCGCGCCCGCCGAGCCGGACACGCCCGAGGCGCGCGGCTGCTGCTGCCACCACCAGGCACCGCCCAGCGCCAGCGCCAGGCCCAGCACCGCCAGCCAGACCGTTGATTTGGGTTTCGCCATGAAGTCTCCGCTCGAATGCTGCTGTCAGCCCTGTGCCCCTGAGGCAACAGTTTCCATGCCAACAATCCCGACATTGTGCAGTCCGAATGTGTCCCGCTGACAAACGGTAACAGTCGAACCGGGCGATTTTTCGCGCAGAACCCTCAGCCCGGCACGCCCCGGTTGGCCAGCGCGTCGGCGCGCTCGTTGCCGGCGTGGCCGGCGTGGCCCTTCACCCAGTGCCACTCGACGCGGTGCGGCCCGCCGTGCACCAAGGCGTCGAGGCGCTGCCACAGATCGGCGTTCTTGACCGGCTGCTTGCTTGCCGTCACCCAGCCCTTCTTCTTCCAGCCGTGGATCCATTCGGTGATGCCCTTGCGCACGTACTCGCTGTCCAGGTGCAGCGACACCCGGCAGGGCCGCTTCAGGGCGGACAGAGCCTGGATGACCGCCATGAGTTCCATGCGGTTGTTCGTGGTGTCGCGCTCGCCGCCCCACAACTCCTTTTCATGCCCGCCGGATTTCAGATAAACGCCCCAGCCGCCGGGGCCGGGATTGCCCTTGCAGGCGCCATCGGTGTAGATCACCACGTGGTCCAAAGAATGCTCCATCCAAAGAAAAAATGCCCGGTGGCCGTGCGTGCCGCCGCGCGGCGCGACGGCGAGCGCCTCAGCGCCGCTGCCGGTTGGCCAGCGGCACCGGCGCCGTGGCCGGCACGCGGCGCGGCTTCCAGGCCGGGCCCAGCAGGCGCATGCCGCGCACCCGCTTGACCGCGGTGGTGACGTGCACCGCACCAAAGATCGGCCACCAGCGCGCGCCGGCGCGGTCCATCCAGCGCAGGCGGTGCAGCCATTTGTCGGTGCGCACCGCGGGACGGTAGCAGCCGCAGTGCTGGGCCTCGATCTCGAAGCTCAGCAACCGCAACCAGTCGCGCAGGCGGCCCGGCCCGATGAACTCGCCCGCCTCGGGCAGGTACGGACGCGTGCCCCGGCCCAGCCGCTGCAGGGCGCGCGCGCGCGCCTGGCGCAGGCCCCACAGGCTCGCGGGATTGAAGCCGGTGAGCACCACCCGACCCTCGGGCACCAGCACGCGCTCGACCTCCCGCAGCACCTGGTGCGGGTCGGCGCTGAGCTCCAGCGTGTGCGGCAGCACCACCAGGTCGAGGCTGGCCTCGGGAAACGGCAGGGCCGCGGCGTCGGTGACGAGCGCCACGCGCGCGCCATCGATGGCGGGCGCATCGCCTTCGGGCAAGGCCAGCCAGCGCTGCGGCATGCGGTTGGCGCGCAGCGCGTCGAGCTCGGGCACACCGAGCTGCAAGGCATGGAAACCGAACACATCGGCCACCGCCAGGTCGAACCGGTCCTGCTCCCAGGCCAGCAGGTACCTGCCAGGCGGGGTCGCGAACCATTCGGTCAACCCTATAATTTTTTCGGTCATCGGCGCGGGGGCGTGTTCACAGTGCCCGCACTCTACACGCCCCACCCCTACGCCCACCGCAGCCCCCATGCAGCTCCTGCCCATCCCCGCCTTCACCGACAACTACATCTGGCTGCTGCACGACGGCCGCCGCGCGCTGGTGGTCGACCCGGGCGAGGCCTCGGGCGTGCTGGCCACGCTGAAGGACCTGGGCCTGGCGCTCGACACCATCCTCATCACGCACCACCACGCCGACCACACCGGCGGCGTGGCCGCCCTGCGCGAGGCCACGGGTGCCCGGGTCATCGGCCCCGTCCACGAGCCCATGCCCGAGCCGCTGCACCGCGTGGGCGGGGGCGCGCGGGTCGCGGCGCTGGGCCTGACCTTCGAGGTGATCGACGTGCCGGGCCACACCAGCGGCCACATCGCTTACTACACCCCCGAACTCGACGGCCTGCCCCTGCTGTTCTGCGGCGACACGCTGTTTTCGGGCGGCTGCGGCCGACTGTTCGAAGGCACGCCCGCGCAGATGCACCATTCGCTGAACCGCCTGGCGGCCCTGCCCGGCACCACCCGCGTGTGCTGCACGCATGAGTACACCCTCTCCAACCTGAAATTCGCGCAAGCGGTGGAACCCGGCAACGCCGAGCTCGCGGCCTATGCGCGGCACTGCCAGCAGCAGCGCGCGCGCAACCAGCCCACCCTGCCCAGCTCCATCGATCTGGAGCGGCGCATCAACCCATTTCTGCGCACCGCGGAACCCGAGGTGGTGGCCGCGGCTCAGCAACAGGCGCCCGGCCTCTCGGCCGATCCGGTGGCCGTGTTCGCCACGCTGCGCGAATGGAAAAACGTTTTTCGATGATCCCTTGTCTTGCCCCGGCGCTCGCGCGCCTGCGTGGCGGTGCCCAGCGCCTGGCGCTGGCCCTCGCCCTCCCCGTGGCGCTGGCCGGCTGCGCCAGCACCGTCGCCGTCAATGCCCCCGGCTCGCCCACCGCCAGCGCGCCCGCCAGCGACCCCGCCACCGGCGCGCGCGGCGGTCCCGCCGTGCGCCTGCCCGGCAACGTGCCCCTGAGTGACCTCGCCGTCGCGCCGATGGACGCGCCCACCGTCACCTCGCTGGCCGCGCCCGCCGATCTGTGGGAGCGCATCCGCCGCGGCCTGGCCCTGCCCGACCTGAACGACGAGCTGGTGCGCCAGCACGAGCAGTGGTACCTCTCGCGCCCCGACTACATCCAGCGCATGACCGAGCGCTCCAGCCGCTACCTCTTCCACATCGTGGAGGAGATCGAGGCGCGTGGCCTGCCCATGGAGCTGGCGCTGCTGCCCTTCATCGAAAGCGCCTTCAACCCGCAGGCCGTGTCCAGCGCGCGCGCCGCCGGCATGTGGCAGTTCATGCCGGCCACCGGCGCCTCCTTCGACCTGAAGCAGAACGCCTTCCGCGACGACCGGCGCGACGTGCTGGCCTCCACCCGCGCCGCGCTCGATTACCTGGAGCAACTGCACGCCCGCTTCGGCGACTGGCACCTCGCGCTGGCCGCCTACAACTGGGGCCAGGGCAACGTCAGCCGTGCCATCACGCGCAACCAGCGCGCGGGCCTGCCCACGGGCTATGGCGACCTCATCATGCCCGCCGAGACGCGCCACTACGTGCCCAAGCTGCAGGCGGTGAAGAACATCGTGGCCAACCCGGCGCGCTACTCGGCCACCCTGCCCGACATCGGCAACCACCCCTTCTTCGACACGGTCGGCATCGAGCGCGACATGGACGTGGCCGTGATCGCGCGCCTGGCCGAGGTCGAGGAGGCCGACGTGCGCGCGCTCAACCCGTCCCTCAAGCAGCCCGTGGTGATGGCCGCCGGCACGCCCCAGGTGCTGCTGCCCTGGGACAACGCGGTGATCTTCCAACGCAAGCTGCAGGCCTACAACGGCCCGCTGGCGAGCTGGACGGCCTGGGTGGTGCCCAGCACCATGACGGTGGCGCAGGCGGCCGAGCGCGTGGGCATGAGCGAGGCCGAACTGCGCAAGGTCAACGCCATTCCGCCGCGCATGCGGCTGCGCGCGGGCTCCAGCCTCATCGTGCCGCGCAACGGCAAGCTGGACCGCGACGTGCCCGCCCACGTGGCCGACAACGGCACCCTCAGCCTGCAGCCCGAAGTGACCACGCGGCGCGTGGTGGTGAAGGCCCGCAAGGGCGAGAACGTGGCCCGCCTGGCGCGGCGCTACGGCCTGAGCGCGGCGAGCGTGGCCGAATGGAACCGCCTCTCGGTGGGCAGTTCGCTCAAGACCGGCCAGCGCGTGACCCTGCACCTGCCGTCCCAGCGCGCCAAGGCCACGACCACGGCGCGGTCCACCAAGGCGGTCAAGCCACGCGCCAGCGCGAGCCGCTCGGCCGCGGCAAAAAAACCCGCGGCCAAAAAGTCGGCGACCGCCGCGAAGACCTCCTCCAGCAAGTCCCGCACGGCCAGCTCGGGGTCGAGCAAGACCGCGCGCCAGTGACGCGGCGCGCGGGCGGGCCTCAGGCCCTGAAGCGCGCCTTCGCCTTCTGCGCGAAGGCGTTCGTGAAATGCCGCGCCACCTCGGCCGGCGCCAGCGGCGTTCCCTCCCCCACGCGGTTCATGGCCTCGGGACCGCCGCGCGGCATCAGGCCATCGGCCGTCCAGGCGTCGCGCGATCGCTCCACCGTGGCCAGGTAGATTGCCCGGTCGCCCTGGAAGTGGCTCTCGGGCACGGTCTTGATGAGGTCCGAGGGACCGGCCGTCTGCAGCCATTTGAGCGCGTGCACCACGGCGTCGGTCAGCGCCTGCGTCACGCGCGGGTACTGCTCCAGGAATTCGGCCGGCGCGCTCAGGCAGCCCACCGGCACGGGCCCGCCGAACACCTCGGTGGTGCCGCCCAGGCTGCGCGTGTCCACCGCCACGCGCAGCTCGCCCAACTGCTCCAGCAGCGTCATCATGGGATCGGCGTGGCACAGCGCGTCCAGCTGCCCGCCGCGAAACGCCAGCAGCGCCGCCCCGGGGCTGGACTGGGGCAGCACCTGCACCTCGTCCTCCCTCACCTGTTCGCGCTGCAGGAATGCCGTGAGCACGCGCCGGGCCAGCGGGTCCTTGGCGTGCAGTCCGACGCGCCGCCCGCGCAGATCGGCCGGGCCACGAAACCCCGGCACCGTCTTGTGCGACACGCCCAGCACCACCTGCGGCGCGCGGCCCTGCACCACGAAGCTCTGCCAGCCCAGGGCGTGCACCGGCGGCGCGATCAGCTGCGCGAAGGGCACGCACACCACGTGCGCCGCCTTGGCCTGCACCGCCGCCATGGCCTGGCCCAGGTCGGGAAATTCGCGCAGCTCCACGTCCAGGCCTTCCTCGCGGAAGAAGTGGCGCTGTTCGGCCACCGTGAGCGGCAGGTTGCCCAGGCCGGTGCGCGGCTCCAGCGCGATCACGATGCGGGTGTCCACCAGCTTGGGTGGCCAGGGGGCCGGACGCGGGGTGGGCTGAGCGGCCCCGGCCGGCCCCGCACCGGCGGCCAGCGCCAGCCCGGCCATGGCGGCGCTCCACTGGCGGCGGTTCAGGGGACCCATGCGCCGAGATTAGGGGGGCGAGGCGCGCCCGCCATCCGGGCGAGTCCTGAGCGGGTTTACACCGACCCGCGGGACGGGAACTTCAGCGCCGATCGACCAGGGCGTGCGCGATGGTGCCCAGGTCGACGTACTCGAGCTCGCTGCCCACCGGCACGCCGCGCGCCAGGCGCGTGACCTGCAGGCCCCGGTCCTTCAGCGCCTGCGCGATGACGTGCGCGGTGGTCTCGCCCTCGGCGGTGAAGTTGGTGGCCAGGATCACCTCGCGCACCGGCACCTCGGCGGCGGGGTCGTCCACGCGGTCGAACAGCTTGTCCAGGCCGATGTCGCGCGGGCCCACGCCGTCAAGCGGACTGAGCTTGCCCATGAGCACGAAGTACAGGCCTTTGTAGGCCCCGGTGCGCTCCATGGCGGCCTGATCGGCCGGGGTTTCCACCACGCAGAGCTGGCTGCGGTCGCGCCGCGGGTCGCGGCAGGTGGCGCAGACCTCGTCTTCGGTGAAGGTGTGGCAGAGCGCGCAGTGGCGCACCTCGCTCACCGCCGCCTGCAAGGCTCCTGCCAGCAGCTGCGCGCCCTCGCGGTCGTGCTGCAGCAGGTGAAAGGCCATGCGCTGGGCCGACTTCACACCCACGCCGGGCAGGCGCCGCAGCGCCTGCACCAGGTTCTCCAGGGAATGGTTGTCGGCCACCGGGCGGGGGATCAGAAGGGAAACTTCATGCCCGGCGGCAGGCCCGGCATGCCAGCGGTGAGCTTGCCCATCTTCTCGCTGGAGGTCTCCTCGGCCTTGCGCACGGCGGCGTTGAAGGCGGCAGCCACCAGGTCTTCGAGCATGTCCTTGTCGTCGGCGAGCAGGCTGGGGTCGATGGTGACCCGCTTGACGTCGTGCTTGCAGGTCATGACCACCTTGACCAGGCCGGCGCCGGACTCGCCGGTGACCTCGATGTGGGCGAGTTCTTCCTGGGCCTTCTTGAGGTTGTCCTGCATGGCCTGGGCCTGCTTCATGAGGCCGGCAAGTTGTCCTTTGTTGAACATGGCAATCCTTGGGGTTGATCGGGGCACACCGCGGAACCGCCCTTTGACATGTGCAGGACGGGCCGCTGGTGTGCCCCCTGGAGGGGGTCGCGCGAAGCGCGGCGGGGGTGATTCAGCTTATCGCCTTGAGCGAGCCGGGCACGATTGTGCCGCCGAAGTCGCGCATCATGGCCTGAACGAAGGGGTCGCCGAGGATCTGCTGCTCGGCCTCGCGCTGGCGGCGCTCGGCCTCGGCGGTGGCGCGCCGCGCGGGCGAATCGGTGACCACACCGTTCTCCAGCGCGAGTTCGACGGTGTGGCCCGCGGCGTGCAGCGCGGCCATGAGCCGTTCGCGGTTGCTGCCCTGGGCCAGGGTTTCGCGTTCGATGCGCAGCAGCCAGCGCGCACCCTCGCGCGACACCAGCTGTGACTGCAGCGCGAGCTCGCGTGTCAGCGCGGTGATAGCGCCACTGTCCGCCAGCTGCTGCACCAGCCCGGACCAGAAGTCGCCCTCGGGCGTGGGCTGCAAGGGCGCGGCGGCGGGCCGGGGTTGGTCTAGCCGGCCCGGCGAGCCCGGGTCGCGCACGGGGATGCGCACCACCGGCGCGGCGGCGGGGGCCGGTGCCGCGGGTGACCGAGCCGCCGTGGGCGCCGGCACCGGGTCCCAGGGCGGCAGGTCCTCGTCGGGCTCGGGCCACGGGGCTTCGTCGTCGGGCGGGCCATCGGCGGCGGTCGCGGGCAGCGGCGGCGCGGCGATGGGCTCCCGGGCCACGGGCGCCACCGGCGCGGGGGCCTGCGCTGGCGCGGCGGGGGCCGGTCGCGCGCCCGGTTCGCCAGCGACCGGCGCCCCCACGGGCGCAGCGGGCACCGGACGCGGTGCGACGGCCACAGGCGCAGCGGGCACGGCGGGCGCCGCCGTGGCGACCGGTACCGCCGGCGCTGGCCGGGCCTCAGCCGGCCTCAGAGTTTTTTTTTCCGCCGCGCCCGAAGGCTTGAAGGCGAGCAGGCGCAGCAGCACCATGGTCAAGGCCGCGTACTCGTCGGGTGCCAGGCCCAGTTCGGTGCGGCCATGCAGGCACAGGCTGTAGAGCAGTTGCGTCTCGTCGGCGGGCAGGGCCTCGGCCAGGCGCGCGATCTCGGGCGCGTCGGGGTCGTCGTCGGTGGTGGCCGACTCAGGTACGCTCTGCAGCACCGCCATGCGCTGCAGCAGGCCGGTCATCTCCTCCAGCGTGGACGCCGCGCTCAAGCCGTTCATGCGCAACGTGTTCACGGTGTCCACCACGGCCGCGCCGTCGGCGCGCGCCAGCGCGTCGATGAGGCGCAGCACATGGCTGCGGTCGACCGCGCCGAGCATCTGGCGCACCGGCGCCTCCAGCAGCTGGCCGCCGCCGAAGGCGATGGCCTGGTCGGTGAGCGACAGCGCGTCGCGCATGGAGCCGCGCGCCGCGCGCGACAGCAGCCGCAGCGCCTGCGGCTCGGCGTTCACGCCCTCGGCCTGCAGCACCTGCTGCAGGTGTTCGGCCACGGTCTCGGGTGCCATGGGACGCAGGTTGAACTGCAGGCAGCGCGACAGCACCGTCACCGGCACCTTCTGCGGGTCGGTGGTGGCGAGCACGAACTTGAGGTACTCGGGCGGCTCCTCCAGCGTCTTCAACATCGCGTTGAACGCGGTGTTGGTGAGCATGTGGACCTCGTCGATCATGAAGACCTTGAAGCGGCCCTGCACCGGCTTGTAGACCGCCTGCTCCAGCAGCGACTGCACCTCGTCCACGCCGCGGTTGGAGGCCGCGTCGAGTTCGGTGTAGTCGACGAAGCGGCCGGCATCGATGTCGGTGCAGGCCTGGCACACACCACAGGGCTCGGCGGTGATGCCGCCCTGACCGTCGGGCCCGGTGCAGTTGAGCGATTTGGCCAGGATGCGCGAGACCGTGGTCTTGCCCACACCACGCGTGCCCGTGAACAGGTAGGCGTGGTGCAGGCGCTGGCTGGTGAGCGCGTTGGCGAGGGCCTGCACCACGTGGCCCTGGCCCACCATCTCGCGGAAATTGCGCGGCCGGTACTTGCGGGCGAGGACGACGTAGGACATCGGGCGATTCTATGCGTCGGGGTACCCGTGCCCCGGTGGCGGTCATGCCCCGTCGCCTACAATCACGGGTGACGGGCCTTCCCGCATGGTGAAGCGGCCAACCGGGTCAGGTGGGGAACCAAGCAGCCCTAACTGTGGAGCCAGTGCCGGGGTCAAGGCTCGTCACCTTCTTTCTCTTCCCATGTCCCCGCGCGATCCCTCTTCCATCGCCAGCTGGCACGCCCACGTCTACTTCGACGCCGCCACGCGCGACGCGGCCTGGGCCCTGCGGGAATTGATCGCCAGCGATCTGGCCGAGCGGGTGCAGATCGGCCGTTTCCACGAAAAACCCGTGGGGCCACACCCGATGTGGTCGTACCAACTGGCCTTTGAGGCCGACCAGTTTTCGTGTGTGACCAGCTGGCTCGCGCTCAACCATGGCGCGCTTGATGTGTTCATCCACCCCAACACCGGCGATGAACTGGGCGACCACCGCGACAGTGCCTTGTGGCTGGGCAGGTCGTATGCGCTGGACCTGAGCGCCTTGAGCGACTGAATTAAGCGACCGAACCGCGCCCGCCTAGCGGCGGGAGGCGGCTTGGCGATTCATCCGCCCCAAACACAACGGGAGATGCCGACAGCATCTCCCGTTGAGGTGGATCGCGATGCTGGTCCACCGCGCGTCAGCGCGCCCTTACAGCCCCGCGTTCGCGAGTTCGTTGTACAGCTTCATGAACCGGTTGGCTTCCGCGGGCGGCACGCGGACGAGGAAGGGCGTATTCCACAGCAGGTGGTGAAGCGCCTCGGTGCGAGTGCCGAATGTGATGCCATCGAATCCGTTCAAGGCTTGGATCGAACGCCCCCCCCTTGGCCAGTTTTTCCGTCCCCCCCGTCGTGATGAACGTCAGCAGGTCCGACACCGGTTGGCCCGCGGATGACCGCGCCTCGAAAGGGTTCTCGCCGCCGTACGTCTGACGCGCATAGGCGGTCACGGCGGCGTCGAGTTCGCGAGACCATCTGACGCGGCCTTGGCGCATCGCGTCGTATCGTTCCTGCAGTTCATGAGGAAGTGCAGGATGGAACGCCGACACGACCGCATCGAGTTCCACGAGAGGGCTCGCACTGGCAGCACCAGACGCCAGCTTCTGTCGGGCAAGCGCCGTCAGCTGGTTGCCAAAGCCGGTCTCTTTCAAGAATCGGTCCTTCTCTTCGCGGCGCTGGAAACGCTGAAAGGCTCCGCTGGAGGGGTCGGCCAGTGTGCGTACCGCGGCGCGCAGCTTCGGTGTCACGTCGAACGCATCGCTGCCGTTCTTTTCAGCGATTTGCGCCACGAATGTCGCCGCTTCGCGCACCGTGGGATCCGGGTGGAACAGGTTCTCGACGCCCAGTTTGTGAAAGAACCGGTGGGTATCCCGGTTGATGGCATCCATGCCTTTCTGACACCGCTTGAACCAGTTGGGCGTCGCCATCGACAGCTCTCGAAACCCCGGCAGCTTGAAGACGAAGGCTTGCTTCGCCTGGGGATTGCGACTGAGCACCCTATCCACTCTTTAGGCGGTGGCGCTGCCCTGGTCGACGGGCACCTGCGGCGCTGTCACGGGAGTCGATGAACGCTTGATGGCGGTGGGTTGGGTCATCGAGGGGCTTTCACGAAGGAAGGAGATGAGGGCAAATGGCAACCCCGGATGGCCGGGGCCTGCGCTGAGTAACGGGCCCCAGGGCAAAGTTCATCCGTGCCCTTCGCCACCGCCACCCAGCCCTGGCCGTTCAGCCCGGCCGCACCCAGCGCCGCATCGCCTCTCCCGCCCACGCCCCGCTGGCCAGGCTGGCCGTCAGCAGGTAGCCCCCCGTGGGAGCCTCCCAGTCGAGCATCTCGCCCGCCACGAACAGGCCGGGCCGCCCGCGCGCCATCAGGCCCTCGTCCAAACACGCCAGGCGCACGCCGCCGGCCGTGCTGATGGCCTCGGCCATCGGGCGGGGGCGGATCAGGCGCAGCGGCAGGGCCTTGATGGCGACCGCGAGGCGCGCGGCGTCGTGCATGGCCTCACGGTCCAGGCATTCGTTGAGCAAGGCGAGCTTGATGCCGTCGAGCCCGAGCCGGCCCTTCAGGTGGCTGGACAGGCTGCGCGAGCCGCGCGGGTGCGCCACCTCCGCCAGCACCCGCTCGGCCGAGCGGTCGGGCAGCAGGTCAACCCACAGCGTGGCCGAGCCCTCACGCGCGATGCCTTCGCGCAGCGGCGCCGACAGCGCATAGACCAGGCTGCCTTCAACGCCGGTGGCGGTGGCGACGAACTCGCCGCGATGCCACTGCCGCGCATCGGGGCGCGCGTCCGGCCGCGCGGCGGCCGGCGGCGGCCCGCCCACCGCCACCGCCACGGTCTTGAAGGGCTGGCCCGCCCAGCGCTCGGCGAACACGGCGCTCCAGCCCTCGGCCACCCCGCGCGCCGGCGCGCCCGCCACGTCGAAGCCGCAGTTGGCGGCCCGCAGATCGGCCACGTCGAGACCCGCCTCGCGCAAGCGCGGCACCCAGGCGCCGTCGGAACCCAGGCGCGGCCAGCTCGCACCGCCCAGGGCCAGCAAGGCGGCGCGCGCGTGCACCGTCCGCTCGCCGTCGGGGGTGTGGAAGCGCAGCCCACCATCGGCGCCGAAGCCCAGCCAGCGGTGCCGCATGTGGAAGTGCACGGCCTCGCCGCCCGGCGCCGGGTGCCGCAGCCGGTGCAGCCAGGCGCGCAGCAGCGGCGCGGCCTTCATGTCGGTGGGGAACACCCGCCGCGAACTGCCGACGAAGGTGCCGATGCCCAGGCCCTCGGCCCAGTCGCGCACCTGCTGCGGGCCGAAGCGTTCGAGCAGGGGCCTCAGCGCCCCGGCGCGTTCGCCGAAGCGCGAAACGAAGGCGTCGAAGGCTTCGGCGTGCGTGAGATTGAGGCCGCCCTTGCCGGCGAGCAGAAACTTGCGCCCCACCGAGGGCATGGCGTCGAACAGGTCCACGGGCACACCAGCGCCCGACAGCACCTCGGCCGCCATCAGGCCCGCCGGGCCACCGCCGACGATGGCCACGCGTTGATCAGGCTTCATTCCCCGCTCCATTCGAACACCCGCCCTTGCGGGTTGATGAACGCCAGGCGCAACGGCTCCCCGGGGTGGATGGCCGACACCGCCGCGCGGTAAGCCGCCATCTGCTCGCGGTGCGCGGGCACGGTGTGCGGCGCTTCGTGGGTCTTGAAGTCCAGCACCCACCAGGTGCCGCTGGCGCGCTCGCGCACCAGGCGGTCGAGGCGGCGCAGCTGCCCGCCGTGCAGCAGCTCCACCTCGTTGCCCCATTGTTCGACGAGCCCGTCGTCCCAGGCCCAGGCCGCTTCGCCGCGCACGATGCGGCGCGCGGCCTCGACGGCCCGGGCGCCGCCGGCGGCGTCGAGCGCGTGCCGCTCGGCGGCGGCGCGCTGGTGCGTGGGGGTCCAGTCAAACCCGCGCGCGGGTGTGGGGCACCACTGCAGCAGCTGGTGCACGGCGCGACCGAAACGGGTCTGCTCGTCGGCCTCGGCCGCTTCGGTGTCGGCCACCGGTTCCGGGGCCACGCGCAAGCCGGGCAACGCGTGCAGGACAAACGGCTCGGCGTCGGCCCGCGCGGCGGGCGCGGCGGCCTCGGGCGCGGCCAGCGGCTCGGCGAGCGGCGACAGCCGCTGCCACCAGGACGCGCCGGTGCCCGCGCGGCCGGGCTCGAAGCTGGACACCACGAGCCGGCGGCCCGCGCGCGTCATGGCCACGTAGAGCGCGTTGAGTTCTTCCAGCGAGCGCGCGCGGCGCTCGGCGTCGAGCAGCGCCTGGGCGCAGAGCGGCGCCGACTTCTCGCTCGCCAGGAAGACGAAGCGGCGCGGCTGCGGCGCCTCGCCGGGCCAGTCGACCAGCACGCCCATGGTTTCGGCGCGCGCGGGCGCCGCGTCGGTGTCGAGCAGCAGCACGGTGTCGGCCTCCAGGCCCTTGGCGCCGTGGATGGTGAGCAGGCGCACCGCGCCGGGCGTGGCCACCGGCGGCAGCGGCGTGCCACCGGCCTTGAGCGCGCGCACGAAGCGGTAGGCGCTGAGGAAGCGGCCACCTTCGTGGTCGAGCGCCTGCCCCAGCAGGGCCTGCAGCTGCGCCAGCGTGGCGGCGCGCTGCGCAGGCGGCACGGCGCGCAGGTAGCGCGCGGGCAGATCGCCGTCGCGGAACACGAGCGAGAGCGCGTCGTGCGGCGGCAGGTTCAGCAGTGCCTCGCGCCAGGCCCGCCAGCGGGTGGCGGTGTCGCGCCACAGCGGCGGGACCTCGGCCGAGCCGGCCGCGTCCTGCAGCACGGGCCACCAGCGCGCGCCCGCGCCGGCCGCGCGCACGGCGGCGGCCAGCGCGGCCAGGTCCTCGTCGCCCCAGCCGCCGATGGGCGAGCGCAGGGCGCGCGCCAGGCTCAGGTCGTGGCCCGGGGACACCAGGGCGTCGATGAGCGCGATGACATCCTGCACGGCGGGCGCCTCGGCCAGGTCCAGCTTCTCGGGCTGTTCGCTGGCGATGCCGCGCTCGCGCAAGGCTTCATGCATCCAGCCCAGGCGCTCGCGCTTGCGAGCGAGCACCATCACCTCGTCGGCGCGCAACCGGCCGGCGGCGATCTCATCGGCGATCCAGTCGGCCGCCTGGCGGGCCTCCCGCTCGCTCATCAGGTCCTCGGCCAGGTGGCGGGGCGTGGCCAGGCTGTCGCGCCAGGCGCTCGGGTCCCCCGCCTCTGTGGGGGTGCGCGCCTCGCGCGGGACCACGGGCAGGGACAGCACGGCGCCCGCCTGCGGGCTGGCGGTGGTGTGGGGGCGGAAGGCCGCGCCCACGGCCTCGCCGTACTCGCCCGCGTCCACGGCCCGCTGCAAGGCGGTGTTGACGGCGTCCACCACGGCGATGGCGCAGCGGCGCGTGTGGTCGCAGGCCAGCAGCGAGCCGCCCAGGCCCTCGACCACGAAAGCCTGGGCCGCGCGGAACACCTGCGGCTCGGCGCGGCGGAAGCGGTAGATGGACTGCTTGGGGTCGCCGACGATGAAGACGCTGGGGGCCTGTCCCGGCCCGGCGCCCGCGTAGGCCGAGAGCCAGCCGTACAGGGCCTGCCATTGCAGCGGGTTGGTGTCCTGGAATTCGTCGATGAGCAGGTGGCGCACGCGCGCGTCCAGGCGCTGCTGCAGCCAGCCGGAGAGCTCGGCGTCGCCCAGCAGGCGGCGCGCCGCGCCCTCCACGTCGTTCATGTCGACCCAGCCGCGCTCGCGCTTGAGCTCGGCCAGCGCGCTCAGCAGCACACGCGTGAGCCGCGCCAGCCGCTGGTGGTGCACCCAGGCGCGCTGCTGGCGTTCGGCCTGCAGCGCTTCTTCGATGCGCGCGTGCGCGGCCTGCACGGCGGGCAGCGCGTCGGCCTGCTCGCCCAGCTTGCGCGGCGTGCCCTTGGCGGTGGTCAAGGCAGCGATCGCGGCGCGGCCGTCGCCGGCCGACACCGCCTGCTCCAGTTCGCGCGCGGCGGTCTCGGCCTTCTTGGCCTTGGCGAGGCCACCCAGCGCCGCCGCCGCGGCCAGCAGTTCGGCGCGGAAGCGCTCGCCGCACACCAACCAGGCCAACGGGTCGTCGCCCGCGCCCGCCCAGTCGGGCATCTGCTCGGCCAACGGCCGCACGGCGCCGTCGACGGCGCCCGCGCTGTCGGCCCACTGGAACTCCACCCGCTTGGCGACCGCGTTGCGCAGCGCGGCCAGGGTCTGGTGGCGACCGATGTCGGCCACGCTGGCGAAGAAGTCCTCGCGCGCGGCGGCGTCCTGCGCGAGCGCGGCATAAAAACGCGGCCACAACCGCTGAAGGATGGCGCTGTCGTCTTCCTGCAGCTCGTACTGGGGCGGCAAGCCCAGCTCTTGCAGCACGGACAGGGGCGCGCCGCGCAGCAGCGCCGCGAACCAGCTGTGGAAGGTGCGCAGCTGCACCGGACGGCCGTGTTGGCGCAACCGCTCGCGCAGGCCGCGCGCGGCGGGCACCAGGGCGCTCGCGGCGGCCTCGTTCAGGCCGCGCATCACCAGCGCGGCGCACAGTTCGTCGTCGCTCAGCCGGGACCATTCGGCCACCGCCTGCTGCAGGCGCTCGCGCATCTCGCCTGCGGCCTTCTTGGTGAAGGTGATGGCCAGGATGTCCTGCGGCAGCGCGCCGTCGAGCAGCGCGCGCAGGATGCGCGAAACCAGCATCCAGGTCTTGCCGGCGCCGGCGCAGGCCTCCACCGCCACACTGCGCGCCGGGTCGCAGGCGCGGGCATAGAAGGCCTCGGGGCCAGCAGGCTGGCCATCGACGCGGTAAGCAAGCCCGCTCATGGCAGTCCCTGCACGCCGTCGGTCGACGGGGTCCAGAAATCCTTGCGGCACAGGCCGCGCGCCGCGCAGTACTCGCAGGCCATGCCCTCGCCCAACGCCCGCATGGCGGCACCGCCGGCCACGCGGTCGAGGTCGTGCACCAAGCCCTGCACGATGGCGTCGCGCGCCGCCAGCACCTCGGTCTGCTCGATCAGCTTCGCGGGTTCGTCGCGCTCGCCGCGCGTGTCGGCGATGCTGAGGTAGGCCGCGCGCAGGCGCGGCTCGGGCAGCAGCGCGGCGTAGAAGGCCAGTTGCGTGTCCTCCATCGGCTCCTTCACGCGCGCCTCGGTGCGCGCGCGGCTCTCGGTTTTGTGGTCGATGACGAAGCTCTCGCCGCCATCGGCGTCGCGCCGCGCGTCGATGCGGTCGAGCCGGCCATACAAGGCCCAGCGGCCCGCGCGCTGCTCGCGCTCGGCCTCGGCCGCCACGAAGCGCCAGCCCTCGGCCTCGTGCGGCCAGAGCCAGCGCAGGTAGGCCTCGCGCAGCGCGGGCCAGACGGCGCGGTACGGCAGGAAGCCGCCGGCCTGCACCTCATCACCCAGGCCCATGTCCAGCGCCACACGCTCGGCCAGCGCGTCGAGCGCGGCGCGGTCGGCGTCCTCGCCCGGGCGATCGTCGCCGCGCGCTTCGTGGAAAGCGCGCAGCACCGCGTGCAGCCAGTTGCCCAGGTCGCCCTGGTCGGGCTCGGTGTCGAGCTCGTCCACCTCGTCGAGCCGCAACTGGCGGCGCGCGAAGAAGCGGTAGGGGCAGGTGCGCAGGTCGTCGTAGGCGCTGGCGGACAGGCGCTCGGGCAGCAGCGCGGGCGCGCGGGCCGCGGGCGGGGCCGTGCCGCCCGCGGGCACGGCGCTGGCGGGCAGCAGCTCGCTGGCCGGGCGCGGTTCGATGCCGTCGATGAAGGCGCTGGGCAGCAGCGCCTCGCCGGCCTCGTGGCGGCGCCACAGCGCGTCCACCGGCGCGCCGTCGAACAACTGCGCCCAGGCCGAGGCCTCGGCGCGGGCCAGGGCCTCGCGGTCGGGCAGGCCCAGCAGCGCGCGCTGTGCGGCGGTCCAGGCGCTGTCGGGTTCGGGGCTGGCGCTCAGGTGGCGTTCGTCGCTGCCGGGCGCCACCACGGCGGCCACGCGGCGGCCCAGGCGCTGCGCCATCGGCAGCACGACGACCTGCGGCGCGCCGGCCACGGTGGGCTGGAACACCGCGCCCTCGAGCACGTCGCGCACCCAGGCGGCGAAGGCCGTGAGCGGCCAGCGAGCCTTGGCGCCGCGCTCACCGGCGGCGGCCTCACCCAGGCCGTCGAGTTCGTGCGCGCCCTCGCCCAATCGCAACACGCCAATCAGTTGGCGGCCGGCTTCGTCGGCCTGCAGGGCAGCCCACTGGCCGCTGCGCTCCAGGGCCGCCGCGGTGTCCTTGAGCCACAGGAGCAAGGGGCGCGAGGCCTGCAGTTCGGCGCGCTGGGGATCGATGTCGGCGCCGCGCCAGTCCAGCGGCACGGCGGACCAGCGCGCCACACCCCGCTGCCGCAGCCGCCGCTCCAGCGACTCCACCGCCAGCGGCGGGAAGGCCGGCGAGAGCTTGAGCCAATCCAGCACCTCGTCGGTGCTGGCGCGCGCGTCCGCCGCGCGCAGCAGGGCCATCAGGCTGGCGGCCGCGCGCGTGGTGGACAGCTTCCAGCCGGTCTCGTCGCGCAGGCGCACGCCGGCGCCCACCAGCAGCGCGCTCGCACGGCGGGTGAGCAAGCGGTCGTTGGCGATCAGCGCCACCGGCGCACGCCCGGCGTTGAGGTGTTCGATGGCGCAGGCGGCCGCGGCCTGGGCCTCGGCCTCGAAGTCCTCGCAGGCCCACACGCGCGGGGCCGGCTCGGCGGGCGCCGACCAGGCGAGCCGAGCGGCGCGATCACCCCAGTGGGCCAGCAAGGCCTCGGCCAGCGGGTCGGGGTGGTGGCCGGGCAGGCACAGCAGGCGGTCGGCGTCGGCACCGGGTGCGGCCAGCGGTGACCACAAGGCGTCGGTGACGTAGGCCGAGCTGCCCGCCCAGGTGATGGCCAGGCTCGCCACCAGCGACTCCCATTGCGCGGCGGCCGAGCCCAGCGTGGCGGCCAACGCGGCGCGGCGGTCCTCGGCCCAGGCCGCGCGCCGCTCGGGCGGCTGCGCGGCCGCCAGCGGGGCCAGCTGCCGCGCGGCGCCGATGAGGCGCGCCACCAATTCGCGGCGCAGGCCGGGCTCCAGGCGCTCGCGCACCACGCGCTCTATCCAGGCGGCGGCGACCAGCGCGTCGCGCGCCATGTCGTGGCTGATGTCGTCCGAGCCCGGCCGCCAGGGCGACAGCGCGGCGGCCCAATCGCGCGCCGTGGTGAAGCGCGGCGCGAAGCCCGAGGCCAGCGGCGCACGGGCGGCCCAGGCGCGGCGCGCCTCGGCCACGAGCGCTCCGTAGGGCAGCAGCACGACCACGCGCGACGGCGCCAGGCCCGCCTGGGCGACCTGGCGCGCCAGTTCGTCCATGGGCAGGCGCCACGCGCACGGCATCCCGCCGTCCTGCACAGCGCCGGCCACAAGGGCTGACTCGTCGTGAGGTCTCGCGGGCGCTGGCGTCATGGATGGGGGGTTTCTGTCACAATGCGGCCGCTTGCACGAGGGAGCCGATGTCGTCGCCCGGCCTGCCGCAAGCGCCGCACTGTAACCTCCCACCGCTCACCGAACACCCAAGGACGAACCATGGCCAGCGACCTGATCAAACACGTTTCCGATGCCAGCTTCAAGGCCGATGTGCTGGACAGCAAAGCCCCGGTGCTGGTGGATTTCTGGGCCGAATGGTGCGGCCCCTGCAAGATGATCGCGCCCATCCTGGACGAGGTCGCCGGCACCTACGACGGCAAGCTGCAGGTCGCCAAGCTCAACGTCGACGACAACCGCGATGTGCCCGCCAAATTCGGCATCCGCGGCATCCCCACGCTGATGCTGTTCAAGGACGGCCAGCTCGCCGCCACCAAGGTGGGCGCCCTCAGCAAGGCCCAGCTCACCGCCTTCATCGACCAGCAGTTGGCCTGACCCCCCTCCCTGGCCCGGGCACCCGCCCGGGCCCCGAGCCGCGCGCGGGCTCGGCGACAGGGCGCACACGCAGCGATTCCTGTCATAATCCGCCGCAACGCGGGCAGCAAGCCCGCCGCTTTCCCCCAGCGCAACGTCCGTCATCCGGACCGCAGCGCCCACCTCCCCGCTCATCCCCCTATCGCCTCCGCCCTGGAGTGACGGCTATGCACCTGAACGAACTCAAGGCCCTGCACGTTTCCGAAGTGGTCAAGCAGGCCGAAGCGCTCGAAATCGAAAACACCGGCCGCATGCGCAAGCAGGAGCTGATGTTCGCCATCATCAAGAAGCGAGCGAAAGCCGGCGAACAGATCTTCGCCGACGGCGTGCTCGAGGTCCTGCCCGATGGCTTCGGCTTCCTGCGCGCGCCGGACACCAGCTACACGGCCAGCACCGACGACATCTACATCTCGCCCAGCCAGATCCGCCGCTTCAACCTGCACACCGGCGACATGATCGAGGGCGAGGTCCGCATCCCCAAGGACGGCGAACGCTACTTCGCCCTCAACAAGCTCGACAAGATCAACGGCCTGGCTCCCGAGGAGAACAAGCACAAGATCATGTTCGAGAACCTGACGCCGCTGTTCCCCAAGGAGCAGATGCGCCTGGAACGCGACATCAAGAGCGAAGAGAACATCACCGGTCGCATCATCGACATCATCGCGCCCATCGGCCGCGGCCAGCGCGCGCTGATCGTCGCCCCGCCCAAGAGCGGCAAGACGGTGATGATGCAGCACATCTGCCACGCCATCACCGCCAACCACCCCGACGTGGAGCTCATGGTCCTGCTGGTGGACGAGCGCCCCGAGGAAGTGACCGAGATGCAGCGCACCGTGCGCGGCGAGGTCATCGCCTCCACCTTCGACGAACCGGCCGCCCGCCACGTGCACGTGGCCGAGATGGTGATCGAACGCGCCAAGCGCTTGGTCGAGCTCAAGAAAGACGTGGTGATCATGCTCGACTCGATCACCCGCCTGGCCCGCGCCTACAACAACGTGCTGCCCTCCTCGGGCAAGGTGCTCACCGGCGGCGTGGACGCCAACGCCCTGCAGCGGCCCAAGCGATTCTTCGGCGCGGCGCGCAAGGTGGAGGAAGGCGGCTCGCTGACCATCATCGCCACCGCCCTGGTTGATACCGGCTCGCGCATGGACGAGGTGATCTTCGAGGAGTTCAAGGGCACCGGCAACTGCGAGATCCACCTGGACCGCCGCCTGTACGAAAAGCGCGTCTTCCCTTCCATCCAGCTCAACCGCAGCGGCACCCGCCGCGAAGAGCTGCTGTTGCAGCCCGAGATCCTGCAGAAGACCCGGATCCTGCGCCAGTTCATGTACAACATGGACGAGATCGAGGCCATGGAAATGGTCCTCAAGAGCATGAAGGCGACGAAGAACAACTCCGAGTTCTTCGACATGATGCGCCGAGGAGGCTGAGCCTCCCGCGCCCCCCCTGGACGGGGGCCAGGCCCGCGGCCCGGCCAAGCCGGTCCCGCGCCATTCCCGGCCAGACATTCCCGCTCGGCTATAATCGCCGGCTTTGCTTGGCGGCAAGTACGTCGGAAGGGTTCCGGCGCGGCTGTCGCAACCGACCTCAAGGAACCGCCATGAAAGAAGGCATCCACCCGAACTACCGCCCGGTCTGCTTCCAGGACCTGTCGAACGGCGCCCAGTTCATCATCAATTCCTGCGCCCCCACCAAGGAAACCGTCAAGCTGGACGATGGCCGCGAACTGCCGCTGTTCAAGCTCGACACCTCCAGCGAGTCGCACCCCTTCTACACGGGCACGCAGAAGAGCGTGGACAACATGGGCGGCCGCGTCGAGAAGTTCCGCAACCGCTACGCCAAGGCAGCCAAGTAAGCCTGGCGCCTGGTCCCCCAAAAGCAGCCGCCACCGGCTGCTTTTTTTTTGCCCCCGCCGCCACGCGCACGCCGCTTGCCCCGGCCATGCCGCTTGTATAGTCCCCAGCCGTGAACCGCCCGACGCCCGCCATCGTGAGCCAGTCGGCCGTGCGCCGCCTGCCGCGCGTGGCCCTGATTCTGTTCTGCGTGGCCTATGTGCTGCCCGGCTTCCTGGGCCGCGAGCCCTGGAAGAACGCCGACGTCGGCGCATTCGGGGCCATGGCCGAAATGGCCGCCGGCGGCAGCTGGTGGCACCCCGCCGTGCTGGGCCTGCCGGTGGAGGACGCCGCCCTGCTGCCCTACTGGCTGGGCGCGCTGTTCATCAAGGCCCTGCCGTTCCTGCCCCCCGATTTCGCGGCCCGCCTGCCCTTTGGCCTGCTGCTGGCGCTCACCCTGAGCTGCACCTGGTACGCGGTGTACCAGCTGGCGCGCCAGCCCGCCGCCCTGCCCGTGGCCTTCGCTTTCGGCGGTGAGGCGCAACCGGCCGACTACGCCCGCGCCCTGGCCGACGCCGGCTTGCTGGCCCTGGTGGCCTGCCTGGGCCTGGCGCAGTTCTCGCATGAAACCACGCCCGACGGGGTGCGCCTGGCCGCCACCGCCGCCATGCTGCTCGGCGCCGCCCGGCTGGCGCATCCCAGCCTGCCCCGCGCCTGGCGCGGCCTCATGTGGTGGGCGGGCGGTTGGCTGGCGCTGGCGCTCAGCGGCTCGGCCACCCTGGCGCTGACCCTGGGCCTGGGCTGGCTGGCGCTGCTGTGGTTCAACCGCCAGGCTCAGCCCGGCGAAGAACGCCACGATGCCGCCACGCTGGGTGCCGCCAGCGCCGTCGGCGCGCTCATGGCCCTGGGCAGCGCCTGGTCGGGAGCCCTGGCGCTGCCCGACACGTCCCTGGCGCTGAGCCGTCCCTGGGACAGCTGGGGCCGGCTGCTGCTCTGGTTCACTTGGCCGGCCTGGCCGCTGGCGCTCTGGACGGTGTGGCGCTGGCGCCGCCAGTGGCAGCAGCCCCACGTGGCCCTGCCGTTGTGGGCCGCGCTGGTCGTGGTGCTGCACTCCGCGCTGGACCCGGATCGCGACCGCGCCCTGCTGCTCGCCTTGCCCGCGCTGGCCGCGCTGGCCGCCTTCGCCCTGCCCACCTTGCGGCGCAGCGTGGCGGCGCTGATCGACTGGTTCACGCTGCTCTTCTTCTCCTTCTGCGCCCTGGTCATCTGGGTGATCTGGGTGGCCATGATGACCGGCGTGCCGGCCAAGCCCGCCGCCAACGTGGCGCGCCTGGCACCGGGTTTCGTGCCCGAGTTCTCCTTCCTGCTGTTCGCGCTCGGCGCCGCCGCCACGCTGGCCTGGCTGTGGCTCGTGTCCTGGCGGGTGGGCCGCCACCGCGAAGCCATCTGGAAAAGCCTGGTGCTGCCCGCGGCCGGCAGCACGCTGTGCTGGCTTCTGCTGATGACCCTGTGGCTGCCGTTGCTGGACTTCGGCCGCAGCTATGGGCCGATCTCGCGGCGCATCGCGGAGCTGGTGCCCCCGACGTCCTGCGTGCTCGCCGACGGCCTGTCCCAGGCGCAGATCGCGGCCCTGCGGCACCACGGCGGGCTGAGGCTGGTGCGGACCGGCCAGAACGACCCGGCCGGCGCCGACTGCCGCAGCCTGATCGCCACCCCGCAAAGCCAGAGCAGCCTGCACCAGCGCGTCGACCTCACGCAGTGGGCCTTCAAGGCCAACCTCTGGCGCCTCAACGACAGCAAGGAAAGTCTGGTGCTGTACCTGCGCGTGGGCCGCTGAGCCTGCCGCGCCTCGGCTCCGCTCGCCTCAGTCCGGCGCCGTGGTCCTCACCCGTGTGGGCGGCAGGGTGATGGTGAAGGTTGTGCCCTGCCCCACCGTGCTCTGCACGTCGATGCGCCCGCCATGCCGCTGCGCCACGTGCTTCACGATCGCCAGCCCCAGGCCCGTACCGCCGGTCTCGCGCGAGCGGCTGCGGTCCACGCGGTAGAAGCGCTCCGTCAGGCGCGGCAGGTGCTCGGCCGCGATGCCGGGGCCCGAGTCGCTGACATAGAACTCCGCCAGGCCTTCGTCGTTGATGCGCCAGCCCGGTTCGATGCGGCCGCCGCCCGGCGTGTAGCGTACGGCGTTGCTCATCAGGTTGGACATCGCGCTGATCAGCTCCGTCTTGGCACCCGACACCCAGAACGAGGCGCTGTTCGCCGACGGCTCGATGCGGTGCGGCGTGCTGGCAATCGCCTGGCTCAGGCCACGCGCCTCCTGCATCACATGCTCCAACAACTCCTGCGTGCCGGTCCACTCGCCCGGCCCCGGCGCCGGGCTGCCTTCGAGCCGCGACAAGGTCAGCAGGTCGTTCACCAGCGTTTGCATGCGGTGCGCCTGTTGGCTCATGAGGCCCAGGTACTGCTGGCGCTCCTCTTCGCTGAGCTCCAGGCTCTGCATGGTCTCCACGAAGCCGCTGAGCACCGTCAGCGGCGTGCGGATCTCGTGCGACACGTTGGCCACGAAGTCGCGCCGCATCGTCTCGGCCAGCTGCACGGCCGTGACGTCGCGGGTGATCATCAGCTTGCGCTTCTTGCCGTAAGGGTGGATCTGCAGCGATATCTTGGTCGGCTGCGATGGGCGCGGCCCGATGCCGTCGATGGTGATCTCGTGCCCGAAATCGCCCGCGCTCAGGTAGGCGTTGAACGCCGGGTGACGCACCAGGTTGCGCACGTACTGCCCCAGGTCGCGCTGCGGATCGAAGCCCAGCTGGTTGGACGCGGTGAGGTTGGCCCACTCGATGCGGCCCGTGGCGTCCAGCAGCACCACACCGTTCGGCGAGGCCTGGATCGCGGCCAGGAAGTCTTCCAGGCGGGCGTCGCTGCTGGCGGCCTTTTTCTCCAGCTTCTTGATCAGCTTGCGGCAGCGGTCGAGCAGTTCGCCCCAGAAACCGCCGAGTTCGGGCATGCGCGAGGCATCGGCCTTGTTCAGCCAGCGCAGCACGCGCTGGGCGCGCAGGGCGTCGCGCACGATCCAGATCGAGCAGCCCGCCAGGGCGCCCACGAACGCCAGGGCCGCGCGGTCGGCGGCCCAGCCGACCGCCGCTCCCAACGCCACCAGCAGCAGCAGCTCCAGAATCCGGCGGCTCATGGGGTCACGGGCGCGCAAGCCGCCGCGGTGCGAGCCCTTGCGGGCGGCCGGGCCGGGTTCATGTCGCCGAGAGCGGCGTGCCGGGCGTCTGGCGTGCGGGGCTGCCCATGGCGGTGAGGCGGTAACCCGCGCCGCGCACCGTCTCGACCATGGTCGAGGCCTCACCCAGGGACTCTCTCAATCGCTTGACGTGAACGTCCACGGTGCGCTCCTCGATGAAGACATGGTCTCCCCAGACCTTGTCGAGCAGCGTACCACGGGTGTGCACGCGCTCCGCGTGCTTCATGAGGTAGTGCAGCAGCTTGAACTCGGTGGGCCCCACCTTGAGTTCACGCCCGCGAAAGCTCACGCGGTAGGTGGCCGCGTCGAGTGTGAGCTCGCCCACCTGCACCGAGTCGTTGACGATCTCGGGCGCGCGGCGGCGCAGCACCGCGCGGATGCGCGCGAGCAGCTCCTGCGTGGAGAACGGTTTGGTGATGTAGTCATCGGCACCGGCGTCCAGGCCCTGCACCTTGTCGCTCTCGTCGCTGCGCGCGGTGAGCATGAGGATGGGCACGCTCTTGGTGCGTTCGCTCTTGCGCCACTGGCGCGCCAACACCGCCCCGCTTTCGCCGGGCAGCATCCAATCGAGCAGGATCACGTCGGGCAACACCGCGTCCACCTCGCGCTGTGCGGCCGCGCCATCGAACACGATGGTGGGCGCGAAGCCGTTGTGGCGCAGGTTGACGGCGATCAGTTCGGCGATCGAGGGTTCGTCCTCGACGACCAGGATCCGGGGCAGCTTTCTCATCCGGCAACGGACTCCACTTTGTCGACGGGCGTGTGACGGACGTCTTCGCCCTTGACGATGAAAATGATTTGCTCGGCGATGTTCTTCGCGTGGTCGCCGATGCGTTCGATGGACTTGGCCAGGAACAGCAGGTCCAGGCTCGGCGAGATGGTGCGCGGATCTTCCATCATGTAGGTGATGAGCTTGCGCAGGAAGCCGTTGTACTCCTCGTCGATCTGGTCGTCGGCCTTGATGATGGACACCGCCATCTGCGTGTCCAGGCGCGCGAAGGAGTCGAGCGACTTGCGCAGCAGCGCGGCAGCCAGATCGGCCGCCAGGCGCAGCTCGGAGATCGGCAGGTTGCGCGGCGTGCCGTTGCCGATGATCGATTTGACCATGCGCGCCATGCGCGCCACCTCATCGCCCGCGCGCTCCAGGTTCTGCGTGGTGCGCGAGATCGCCATCAGAAAGCGAAGGTCACGCGCCGTGGGTTGGCGGCGTCCGATCGTGGAGATGATCTCGTGGTCGATCGAGAGCTCCATCTGGTTGATGCGGTTCTCGTTCTCTTCCACCTGGAGGGCGGACTCCAGGCTCATGTTGCCCAGGGCGTAGACCGCCTGGTGAAGCTGGGATTCGACCAGGCCGCCCATCTCGAGCACGTGGGTGGAGATGGAGTTCAGCTCGGCGTCGAACTGGCTGGACAGGTGTTTGTCGCTCATTCGCGTGTCTCCCGTGGGGTTGGCGTCTGCAGGGCCGGGTCAGCCGAAGCGGCCGGTGATGTAGTCTTCGGTCGCCGTCTTGGTCGGCTTGAAGAAGATCTGCTCGGTGGCGCCGAACTCGATCAATTCGCCCAGGTACATGTAAGCGGTGTAGTCGCTGCAGCGCGCGGCCTGCTGCATGTTGTGCGTGACGATGGCGATGGTGTAGTCGGACTTGAGCTCATGCACCAGTTCCTCGACCTTGCCGGTGGAGATCGGGTCCAGCGCGGACGTGGGCTCATCGAGCAGCAGCACCGAGGGCTTGACCGCCACGCTGCGCGCGATGCACAGGCGCTGCTGCTGGCCGCCGGACAGCGACAGGCCGCTCTGGTTGAGTTTGTCCTTCACTTCCTTCCACAGCGCGGCCTTGGTCAATGCCCATTCCACGCGGTCGTCCATGTCGCTGCGCGACAGGTTCTCATACAGGCGCACGCCGAAGGCGATGTTGTCGTAGATCGACATCGGGAACGGCGTGGGCTTCTGGAACACCATGCCGATGCGCGCGCGCAGCAGGTTCAGGTCCTGCTTGGGGTCGAGGATGTTCTGTCCGTACAGGCGGATCTCGCCCTCGGCGCGCTGACCGGGGTACAGGCTGTACATGCGGTTGAGCGTGCGCAGCAGCGTGGACTTGCCGCAGCCCGAGGGGCCGATGAAGGCCGTGACGCGCTTTTCCTGAATGTCCAGCGTGACGTTCTTGAGGCCCTGGAACTTGCCGTAGAAGAAGTTCAGGTTGCGCACCTCGAGGGCGTTGCGCGCTTCGCCCGGGGCGGCGGGCGCACGGCTGGCGGCCAGGTTCTCGGGGCGGATGGCGATGGCGGATTCGGACATGGTCGTGTTCCTTGTGGTGCGGTCGGCTCGCGTGGGCGTCAGGCTTTCACCTTGTCGCGGAAGAACACGCGCGCCAGGATGTTGAGCGCCAGCACGGTGAGCGTGATGATCAGCGCGCCAGCCCAGGCCAGGCGGACCCAGTTGTCGTAGGGGCTCATGGCGAACTGGAAGATCACCACCGGCAGGTTGGCCATGGGGCGGCTCATGTCGGTGCTGAAGAACTGGTTGCTCAGTGCGGTGAACAGCAGCGGCGCGGTTTCGCCACTGATGCGGGCCACCGCCAGCAGCAGGCCGGTGATGACGCCGCTCTTGGCCGCGCGCAGCGTGACCATGAGCGAGACCTTCCAGCGCGGCGCGCCGAGCGCGAAGGCCGCCTCGCGCAGACTGCCGGGCACCAGGCGCAGCATGTTCTCGGTGGTGCGAACGACGACCGGCACGGCGATCAGCGAGAGCGCCAGGCTGCCCGCGTAGCCCGAGAAATGGCCCGCCGTGGCGACCGCGATGGAGTACACGAACAGACCGAGCACGATGGATGGGGCCGACAGCATGATGTCGGTGACGAAGCGTGTGAACTCGGCCACCTTGCTGTTGTCGCCGTACTCGGTGAGGTAGATACCCGCCAGGATGCCCACCGGCGTGGACACCAGCACCGACAGGCCCACGATCATCAGGCTGCCCAGCAAGGCGTTGCGCAGGCCGCCCCCTTCCGACCCCGGGGCCGGCGTGTCGGCGGTGAAGACGTTGAGGTCCAGACCCGCCAGACCGTTGGAGAACAGGACCCACAGGATCCACAGCAGCACGAAGAGCCCCAGGCCCATGGCGCCCATGGAAAGGCTCAGGCCAACGAGGTTGGTGCGCTGGCGGCGCTTGTAGAGCGATTGGTTCATCTGCATGGTGTGTCTCGCTCGGGGCTCAGGCGCCCTTGGCCTTCTCGGTGCGCAGGATCATCCACTTGGCCAGCGCCAGCACCACGAAAGTGATGCAGAACAGCAGGAAGCCCAAGGCGAACAGGGTGTTGAAGTGCAGGCCCTCGGCCTCGCCGAACTCATTGGCCAGCACCGAGGCGATGGAGGTGCCGGGCGAGAACAGCGAGGTGGGCATGCGGTTGGCGTTGCCGATCACGAAGGTGACGGCCATGGTCTCGCCCAGGGCACGTCCCAGGCCGAGCATGATGCCGCCGATGACGCCCTTCTGCGTGTACGGCAGCACCACCTTGGCGACCACCTCCCAGGTGGTGCAGCCCAGGCCGTAGGCCGATTCGCGAAGGATGGGCGGCGTGATCTCGAAGACGTCGCGCATCACCGCCGCAATGAATGGCAGCACCATGAACGCCAGGATGACGCCCGCCGCCAGGATGCCCAGGCCGTTGGGCGCGCCGCCGAACAGCCAGCCGATCAGGGGCATGCCCATCATCAATTCGCGCACCGGCACCTGAAAGTAATCGGCGAACACCGGTGCAAACACGAACAGGCCGAACATGCCGTAGATGATGGATGGCACGGCCGCCAGCAGCTCGATGGCGGTGCCCAGCGGCCGGCGCAGCCACACGGGACAGGTCTCGGTGAGAAAGAGCGCGATGCCGAAGGCCAGCGGCACGCCGAACAGCATGGCGATGCCCGCGCTGAGCAGGGTGCCGACGATCGCGATGGCGGCGCCGTACTGCTCATTGACGATGTCCCACTCCACGGTCCACAGGAACTTCAAGCCAAAGGTCTTGAAGGTGGGCCAGGCGTTGAGGAACAGGGAAACGATGATACCCACCAGCGCCACGAGCACCAGCAGCGAGAAGGCCTGGGTCAGGCGGTGAAAGACGAGGTCTTGCCATTGCTGGCGGCGGGCGACGGCCATCATGGCGTCGTCGCTGCGCTGGTCACGCGCACCGGATGGGGAACGGGAGGAAGCCATGCTGGTGCCTGCGCTGCGGGTGGTGGTGTTCATCGGACCCCCTTCGGGCCGTTTATGACGGACTGTATGACAGACATCGGACCGAAAAAACCCACCGGCCGGCCTGTGCCCACCGGTGGGTTCGTCGGGGCCCGGGCCCCGACGATCAGCGGGCGATCTGCGACCAGACCTTGTCGCGGATCTGGCCGGTCACCGCGTCGGGCATCGGCACGTAGTCCAGGTCGATGGCGGCCTGCTTGCCGTTCTTGAAGGCCCAGTCGAAGAACTTGAGCACCTCGGCCGACTGCGCCTTGTCGGCCGGCTGCTTGTACATGAGGATGAACGAGGCCGTGCTGATGGGCCAGCTGTCCTTGCCCTTGGCGTTCACCATGGACACGCCCATGCCCGGCACGCTGAACCAGTCCACGCCGGCGGCGGCCGCCGCGAAGCTCTTGTCATCGGGCTGCACGTACTGGCCGTCGGCGTTCTGCAGCGTCATGTGGGGGATGTTGTTCTTCTTGGCGTAGGCGTACTCGACGTAGCCGATCGCGCCGCGGGTGCGGCTGACGTTGGCGGCCACGCCTTCGTTGCCCTTGCCACCCACCGAGGTGGCGGCCGGCCACTTCACGGCGGCACCCTTGCCCACCGCGTCGGCCCAGTCCTTGCTGACGGCGCTCAGGTAGTCGGTGAAGTTGAAGGTCGTGCCCGAACCGTCGGCGCGGTGCACCACGGTGATGGCGGTGTTGGGCAGGGTCTTGCCGGGATTCAACGCGGCGATCTTGGCGTCGTTCCAGGCGGTGATCTTGCCCAGGAACATCTCGGCCAGCACGGGGCCGGTGATGCGCACCGAGCCGGGGGCGAAACCTTCGAGGTTGAACACCGGCACGGTGCCGCCGATGATGGCGGGGAACTGCACCATGGCGTCCTTGTCGAGGTCGGCGCCGCTCACCGGGGCGTCGGAGGCGCCGAAGGCCACCGTCTTGGCGCGGATCTGACGCAGGCCGCCCGACGAGCCGATCGACTGGTAGTTCAGGCCGGTACCCGTCTGAGCCTTGTACATCTCCGCCCACTTGGCATAGATCGGGAACGGGAACGTGGCGCCGGCGCCGGTGATGTCGGCGGCGTGCGCGGTACCGAGGGCGACGGTGGCCATCGCGGCAGCGGCCAGGGCTTTCAGGAGGGTGCGTTTGCTGTTCATGCGAGGGGTCCTCAGGGGTTGCGGAAAAGGCGGACGAACGGACTTTATGGAGGCTGTGTGACAACTGCGTGACATCAAAAGCCCGTCACAAAAAGAACCACCCACGCCACCCCGCCACCGCCCACGCCCGGGGCATGCGTCACAATCGGCGCCTCGCCTCCCTGCGGGGTTCACCCGCACGCCCCCCATTTCTTCATGCAAAACGGAACCCTCCTCGCCGCCGTTGACCTCGGCTCGAACAGCTTTCGCCTGGAGATCGGCCGCTACCACGCCGGCCACATCGAGCGGGTGGAGTACCTGAAGGAAACGGTGCGCCAGGGCAACGGGCTGGACGAGGAAAAAAACCTGGGTTCGGCCGCCATGGTGCGCGGCTGGGAATGCCTGGCGCGCTTCGGCGAGCGCTTGCAGGGCTTCAAGAAGCAGCAGGTGCGCGCCGTGGCCACGCAGACCTTGCGCGAGGCCCGCAACCGGGACGAATTCCTCAACCGGGCGCAGCAGGTGCTGGGCTTTCCGATCGAGGTGGTTTCGGGCCATGAGGAGGCGCGGCTGATCTACCAGGGCGTCTCGCGGCTGCTGCCGCATTCCGACGAGCGCCGCCTCGTCGTCGACATCGGCGGGCGCTCCACCGAAATGATCATGGGCCAGGGCTACACCGCCGAGGTGCTGGAGTCCTACCGGCTGGGCAGCGTGGCCTGGTCCTCGCGCTACTTCCCGCGCGGCCAGTTCACCGCGTCCACGCTCAAGACGGCCGAGGTGGCCGCCAAGGCCGTGCTGGACGAGGCGCTGGACAAGTTCCCGCCCGCGCAGTGGCACGTGGCCTACGGTTCCTCCGGCACGGTGGGCTCCATCGCCGACATGCTGGGTGCCAACGGCTGGGCCATGGGACTGATCACCCGCTCGGGCCTGGACTGGCTGACCGAGCGGCTGCTGCGCGCCGGCCACGTGGACAACCTGCGCCTCGACGGCCTGAAGGACGACCGCCGTCCCGTGCTGGCGGGCGGCCTGGCGGTGTTGCGCGCGATCTTCGACCTCTACGGCCTGGACCAGATGCTGCCCGCGCAGGGCGCGCTGCGCCACGGCGCGCTGTACGACCTGATCGACCGCGAGAGCGACGGCGGCGATGTGCGCGAGCGCACCGTGCGCTGGCTGGCGCAGCGCTTCTCAGCCGATGAGGCGCAGGCGCGCCGCGTGGGCGAGGTGGCCAACGCCCTGTTCTCGCAGATCGCCGCGCCGGACGAGCAGGACAGCCGCTACTCGCAGAAGCTGGCCTGGGCGGCGCAGCTGCACGAGATCGGCTCACACATCTCGCACGAGCGCAACCACCACCACGGGGCGTACATCCTGGACAACCTGGACGCACCGGGTTTTTCGCTGCGCGAGCTGCACCGCATGAGCGAACTGGTGCTGGGACAGCGCGGCAAGCTGCGCAAGCTGGAGCAGTCGCTGCAGGACGAGCTGTTCGCCAAACAGCTCATCTGCCTGCGACTGGCGGTGCTGCTGTGCCACGCGCGCCAGATGCCCGAGTACCAGGCGATGCGCCTGAACTACAAGTCGGGCGCTTTCAAGCTGTCCACGCCATCGGGCTGGGCTCGGCGCTTCCCGCAGTCTGCCTGGCTGTTGGGTGAAGAGGTACAGGCCTGGCAGAAAGTGTCGGCCTGGAAGTTCACGGCGGACGTCCGCTGACGCCACCCTGCCTTTTTCATATAAACCGTTTATACGGTTTATACTGAACGCCCCACTAACCGAGGAGCGTTCATGGCGCCTGCCACCGACAAGTCCACCAGAAAGAAGCCCAAGCTCGTTCGCGACAGCTTCACCATCCCGAAGAACGAGTTCGCCGCGATCGAAACGCTCAAGACCCGCGCCATCGCCCTGGGCATCAGTGTCAAGAAGAGCGAGTTGCTGCGCGCCGGACTGATGGTGCTGCAAGGCCTGAGCGACGCCGCCTACAAGGCCGCCGTGGCCGCCGTGCCCACGCTCAAGACCGGCCGGCCGGCCGCCGAGGCGCCCGCCGCCCCGCCGGCCCCGTCGAAGCAGAAGACCGCGGCGAAGCAGCCAGCCGCCAAGAAGGCGACCCGACCCGCCACACAACCCGCCGCCAGGGCCACTCCCAAGGCGCCGGCCAAAACCGCCGCGAAGCCGACGGCCAAAGCCGCGGCGAAGCCGGCCCCCGCCAGGAAGGCCACCCCCCGCAAGGCGCCCGCCAAGGCCGCCTGAGCCGGCGTCACAGCATTTCGGGCGTCTGCACCGTCACGACCACGGTCTCGCCCACGCCGGCGCGCTCGCGGTGGCGCAGCCACCACAACGCGCCTTTTTTCACCGAGCAATCGTCCTCGGTGAAGCCCAGCAGGCGCGCGACCACCTGGCCCAGGGTGGGCTGGTGGCCCACCACCAGCACGGGGCTTCTTCCTGCCGGCCACTGCACCAGGTCCAGCAGGGCCTCGGCGCTGGCCTCGGGCGCGATCGCCTCGCTCAGCTTGTAGCGCCGGCCCAGCGCCATCACCGTCTGCTCGCAGCGAGCGGCCGGGCTGCTCCACACCCGCGCGCCCTCCGGCAGTTGGCGGTCCAGCCAGGCCGCCATCCGCGCGGCCTGCTTCTCGCCGCGCGGCGTGAGCCGGCGCGCCAGGTCGAGGCGGTCGCCCGGCAGGCCCTCGGCCGCGTCGGGGTGGTCCTGCGCTTCGGCGTGGCGCCACAGGATCAGGTCCATGCCGCGCACCGCCATGGCCAGGCCTTCAGCCTTTCCCGCCATGCCGGGCCATCAGGCTGGCCTGGGCCGACTGCAGGTGGTGACGCTGGCGCCCCGAGGCGCCCTGCCCGGCCGGCACATAGCGGCCGTCCGGCTGCAGCAGCCAGGCATCGCGCGTGTCGTGCAGATACGCGTTGAGGCATTCGTCCACGATGCGCTGGCGCAAGGCCGGATCGGTCACCGGCCAGGCCAGCTCCACGCGGCGCAGCATGTTGCGGTTCATCCAGTCGGCGCTGGCCAGCCAGACCTCTTCCTCGCCACCCACGCGGAAGTGGTACACGCGCGAATGCTCCAGCAGGCGGCCGATGACCGAGCGCACGCGCACGTTGTCGGTGAAACCCGGCACGCCGGCCGGCAGCACGCAGGCGCCGCGCACGATGAGGTCAATCTTCACGCCCTGCTGCGAGGCCGAGGCCAGCGCGCGCGCAAGCGGTTCGTCGGTGAGGGCGTTCATCTTCAGCGTGATGCGCGCGTCCTGCCCGCGCGCCGCCGCCTCGCCCGCGGCGGCCACCTTGTCGAGCATGGCCTTGTGCAGCAGGAAGGGCGCGATCAGCGCCTTGTTGAGCCGGGCGAGGCGGTTCTGGCTGGCCAGGTGCAGGAAGACCTGGTCCACGTCGGCGGTGAGCGCCTCGTCGGCCGTGAGGGTGCTCAGGTCGGTGTAGACGCGCGCGGTGCCGGGGTTGTAGTTGCCGGTGGACAGGTGTGCGTAGCGGCGCAGGCCCTCGGCCTCGCGGCGCGTGATCAGCAGCATCTTGGCATGCGTCTTGAGGCCGACCACGCCGTACACCACCTGCGCGCCCACGGACTCCAGGCGCTCGGCGTAGTTGATGTTGGCTTCCTCGTCGAAGCGGGCCTTGAGCTCCACCACCGCCGTCACTTCCTTGCCGCGGCGCACCGCCTCGCGCAACAGGTCCATGAGCTCGCTCTTGGCGCCCGTGCGGTAGATGGTCTGCTTGATCGCCAGCACATCGGGGTCTTCCACCGCCTCGCGCAGAAAGGACAGCACCGCGTCGAAACTCTCGTACGGCTGGTGGATGAGCACGTCGCCCTGGCGCAGCCGCTCGAAGAAGGACTGGCCCGGCGTGAGCTGCAGCGGCCAGCCGGGCAGGTAGGGCTCGAAGCGCAGCTCGGGTGCGTCGACCTTGTCGATGAGCTGGTTCAGGCGCACCAGGTTCACCGGGCCGGGCACGCGGTACAGGCAGGCCTCGGGCAGGCCGAACTGCTCCAGCAGGAAGTCGGACAGGAAGGTGGAGGCGCCGGCCGACACCTCCAGCCGCAGCGCCTGGCCGTAGTGGCGCTGCTGCAGGCCCTTGCGCAGCGCGGTGCGCAGGTTCTTCACCTCTTCCTCGTCCACCGCCAGGTCGGAGTGGCGCGTGACGCGGAACTGCGAAAACTCGGTCACCTGGCGACCGGGGAACAGGTCGCCCAGGTGCGTGCGGATCAGGCTGGAGATGGAGACGAAGTGGATCTGCCGCGAGCCCTTCACCGACGGCAGGCGGAAGAAGCGCGGCAGGATGCGCGGCACCTTGACGATGGCGATCTCGTTTTCGCGCCCGAAGGCGTCTTTGCCCGTGAGGCGCACGATGAAGTTGAGCGACTTGTTCGCCACCTGCGGAAACGGGTGCGCCGGGTCCAGGCCCACGGGCATCAGCAGGGGCTGCACCTCGTTGTGGAAGATCTCGCGCACGTGGCGGCGCTGGCGCGCGTTGCGCTCGCTGTGGGCGACGATCTTGATGCCTTTCTTCTCGAGCGCGGGCAGCAGCTCGTCGTTGTAGATGGCGTACTGCTGGGCCACCAACTCGTGCACCTTGGCCGACAGGGCCTCGAAGGTCTGGGCGGTGTAGAGGCCGCGCGTCTCGTGGGCCTTGGCCGCCGCCAGCTGCGGCGCCATGCGCACCTCGAAGAATTCGTCCAGGTTGCTGGAGACGATGCTGAGGTAGCGCAGGCGCTCCAGTTCGGGCACGTCGGGGCGGCGCGCCCAGTCCATGACGCGTTCGTTGAACGCGAGGATGCTGTGGTCGCGATCGAGGAGGGAAAAGCGCGGAATGGAGGCAGAGCCGATCATGCGCCGATTATGGTTTGGCCGCGCGCATTTTCACCATGCGCGATGCCCTCGGGCAAGGCGCCCGGCGCCCAGTGCACCAACTCCAGCCGGCCGTCCAGGTGCTCCACCAGGGCCGACAGACTTTCCACCCAGTCGCCGTCGTTGCAGTACAGCGTGCCGTCGATGCTGCGCATCTCGGGCCGGTGGATGTGGCCGCAGACCACGCCGTGGTAGCCGCGCGAGCGGGCCTCGGCCGCCACGGCGCGCTCGAAGTCCATCACGTAGTTCAGGGCCTTCTTGACCTTGTGCTTGAGGTACTGGGAGAGCGACCAGTACGGCAGGCCCAGGCGCGCCCGCAGCGAATTGAGGTGGCGGTTCAGGCGCAACAGCAGCTCGTAGGCGTTGTCCCCCAGGTAGGCCAGCCACTTCGCGCACTGGATGACGCCGTCGAAGTGGTCGCCATGCACCACCCACAGGCGGCGACCGTCGGCCGTGAGGTGCACGGCCTCGTTGCTGACCTCGATGCCACCGAACTGGTGGCCGTCGAACTGGCGCGCGAACTCGTCGTGGTTGCCGGGCACGAAGACCACGCGGCAGCCCTTGCGGGCGCGGCGCAGCAGCTTCTGCACCACGTCGTTGTGCGACTGCGGCCAGAACCATTTGCGGCGCAGTTGCCAGCCGTCGATGATGTCGCCGACCAGGTACAGGGTGTCGCTCGGGTGCCGCTTGAGGAATTCCAGCAGCTGGCGCGCCTGGCAGCCGGCTGTGCCCAGGTGCAGGTCGGAGATGAAAACGGCCCGGTAGCGGGCGCGCTCCGGGCCGTCGGGGGTGTCGTCGCCGTCGTCGGCGTCGTCGGCCCCCAGGTCGATGGGCAGGACACCACCGGCCGCAGCCGGCAGGCGCGAACGCGCCGCCCAGCCACCCAGTGCATCAAAAGCGGATCGCATCAGGCGTTCCCCAACAGGTGTTTGCGGTAGCGAGCGGGCAGATCGCCCAAGCGCATCAGCATGGGCAGGTCGGCGGTGTTGAAGTCCGGGTCCCAGGCCGGCGGCCCCAGTACCTTGGCGCCCAGCCGCAGGTAGCCCTTGATGAGGGCCGGCGGCTCTACCTCGAGCGAATCGTCCAGCCGGTCGACGGGCAACGGCAGGCGCGGGCGAACGTGCCAGTCGATGGGCGCCAGGTGGCGCTCGCGCACCTGGCGCCAGAGGCTGGCGGCCAGGCGGCCGTCGTGCTGCATGGGGATGCTGGCGCAGCCGATCATCACGTCCAGCGCATTGCGCTGCATGAAGTCGCCCAGCGCGCCCCACAGCGCCAGGATCACGCCGCCCTGGCGATGCGCCGGGTGCACGCAGCTGCGGCCCAGCTCCACCATGCGCTCTCGGACCTGGCGCAGGCGGGTGAGGTCGAACTCGGTGTCGCTGTAGGTGCTGCCCACGCGGCGCGCCTGCACGGGCGTGAGCACACGGTAGGTGCCGACCACCGCGCCGGTCGCGGCGTCGCACACCAGCAGGTGCTCGCAGAAGTCGTCGAAGAGGTCGATGTCGTGGCCGGGCAGCGGCGTGGACAGCCGTGCACCCATCTCGCCCGCGAAGACCTCGAAGCGCAGGCGCTGCGCAGCGCGCACGTCGTCGAGGTGGCGCGCCCAGCGCACCTGCAGGCCGCTGGCGCGTTCGGGCGCGGGCGGGGCCATGGGCGGCGCCGGCGCCGCGGAGATCAAGGTCTTGTCCATGGCCTTTCATGCTGCGCCGCTTGCGTGGCGCACCCATGGCAGACCAATGACCGTTCCGTGACTCGGTGCGGGGCGCGGGCTGACACAATGGCGCCCGTGTCCGCCGCCCTCCACCTCAGCCCCCACCCCGCATCGCCGCGCATCGAACTGTCGGTCTCGGTGCTGGTGAGCGCCGAGCCGCGCGAACTGGTGCTGCACTACCGCGTGCGCGGCGACACCGCCGCGGTGCGCTGGCCCGAACCTCAGGGCGGGGGCATGGCCGACGGCCTGTGGCGCCACACCTGCTTCGAGGCCTTCATCGGCCAGCCCGGCCAGGGCGCCTACCGCGAGTTCAACTTCTCCCCCTCGGGACAGTGGGCCGACTACGCCTTCAGCCGCACGCGCGTGCGCGATGCGCTGAGGGGACCGCCGAACGCGCCCCTGATCGAGCGGCGCGAGACGGCCGAGAGCGTCGAACTCGTCGCCGTGCTCGATCGCCGGCAACTGCCGCCCGGGCCCTGGCAGCTGGGCCTGAGCACCGTGATCGAAGACCAGCGCGGCCAGGTCTCGCACTGGGCCTTGCACCACCCCCGACCCCTACCCGATTTCCACGACCCCGCGGGCTGGACGCTGCGCCTGCCCGCCGATTGAACACACCGCCCATGCAATTCGGCATCGAACGTTTCCTGAACGATCCCGCGCTGCGCGCGCCGCTGGCCGGTCGGCGCGTCGCCGTGCTGGCCCACCCGGCCTCCGTCACGCGCGACCTCACCCACAGCCTGGACGCCCTGGCCGCCCTGCCCGACCTCCAGCTCAGCGCGGCCTTCGGCCCGCAGCACGGGCTGCGCGGCGACAAGCAGGACAACATGGTCGAGTCGCCCGACTACACCGACCCCCGCTGGGGCATCCCGGTGTTCAGTCTGTACGGCGAGGTGCGCCGCCCCAGCGACGCCATGATGGACAGCTTCGACGTGCTGCTCGTCGACCTGCAGGACCTGGGCTGCCGCATCTACACCTTCATCACCACGCTGCGCTACGTGCTGGAGGCCGCCGCGCGCCGGGGCAAGGCGGTGTGGGTGCTGGACCGGCCCAACCCGGCGGGTCGCCCGGTGGAAGGCCTCACGCTGCGCGAGGGCTGGGAGAGCTTCGTGGGTGCCGGCCCCATGCCCATGCGGCACGGCCTCACCATGGGCGAGCTGGGCCAGTGGTTCATCGCCACGCTGGGCCTGTCGCTGGAGTACCGGGTGATCGCCATGGACGGGTGGCGGCCGGACGAGGCGCCGGGCTTTGGCTGGCCCATCGGCGAGCGCAGCTGGGTCAACCCCAGCCCGAACGCGCCCAACCTGTCGATGGCGCGCGCCTACGCGGGCACGGTCATGCTGGAAGGCACCACGCTCAGCGAAGGCCGGGGCACCACGCGCCCGCTGGAGTTGTTCGGCGCCCCCGACATCGACACCACGCGCCTGCTGGCCGACATGCGCCAGCTGGCGCCGCAGTGGCTGCGCGGCTGCGTGCTGCGCGAGTGCTGGTTCGAGCCCACCTTCCACAAGCACGCGGGCCAGCTGTGCGCCGGCGTGCAGATCCATGTGGAAGACCCCGCGCACTATGGCCACGCGGCCTTCCAGCCCTGGCGCCTGCAGGCCCTGGCCTTTCGCGCCATCCGCCTGCAGCGACCCGACTACCCGCTGTGGCGCGACTTCCCCTACGAATACGAACGCGACCGCCTGGCCATCGATCTCATCAACGGCGGCCCGGCGCTGCGCGAATGGGTGGACGACGTGGACGCGCCACCCGAGGCACTGGACGCGCCGGCACGGGCCGACGAGGCCGCGTGGACCGAGGCGCGCCGGCCCTTCCTGCTCTACTGAGCGCGCCTGCGCCTCAGTCCAGCCACTTCTGCAGGAACTGCGCGGTCCCCATCGCGGGATCGAGCTGGTAGCCCTCGAAGCCCACGCGCTGGTACAGCCGCATGGCGGGCGCGTTGCCCGATAGCACCTCCAGCGTGAGCTTGCAGGCGCCGCGCTCGCGCGCGAGGCGCTCCACCTCGACCAGCATGGCCTCGGCGATGCCGCGGCCGCGGTGGCTGGCGAGCACCGCCACGTCGTGCACGTTCACCAGCGGCAGGCACTTGAAGGTGGAAAACCCCTCGATGCAGTTGACCAGGCCCACGGCGGCCTCGCCATCGAAGGCGAGCACGCTGAAGGCCTGGGGCCGGCTCGCGAGCTCGGGCACCAGCCGCGAGCGGGCAAAGTCGCTCAGGGGCTCGCCGCCACCGGCCGGGTCGCTGGCGTAGGCGTCGAGCAGGGCCACGATGGCGCGCGCATCGCTGGGGCGGCCGTAGTCGGCGGGGCGCACCGAGAAAGCGGCCGACATCAGGCGGCCCTCGCGGCCTCGGCGAGGCGTTCGGCGCTGGCCTTGGCCACGCTGGCGTCGCGCGCCTCCACCATGACGCGCAGCAGCGGCTCGGTGCCACTGGCACGGATCAGCACGCGGCCAGCCTCGCCGAGCTCGCCCTCCACGGCCTGCGTGGCGTCGGCCAGGCGCTGATTGGTCTTCCAGTCCTGCCCGGGCTGCAGGCGCACGTTGATGAGCGTCTGCGGAAACAGGGTCACGTCGGTCAGCAGCTGCGCCAGCGTCTTGCCGCTGCCCACGCAGGCATAGAGCACCTGCAGGGCCGAGACCAGGCCATCGCCCGTGGAGTGGCGGTCGAGCACCAGCAGGTGGCCCGAACCCTCGCCGCCGAGGATCCAGCCATGGCGCTCCAGCTCTTCGAGCACGTAACGATCGCCCACCTTGGCGCGCACGAAGCGCACGCCGCGCGCCTTGAGCGCCACCTCCACCGCCATGTTGGTCATGAGCGTGCCCACCACGCCGGGCACGTCTTCGTCGCGCGCCAGGCGGTCGGCCACCATCAGGTAGAGCAGCTCGTCGCCGTTGTAGAGCCGGCCGTGGCGGTCGGCCATCTGCAGGCGATCGGCGTCGCCGTCGAGCGCGATGCCGTAGTCCGCACCGTGCTCGCGCACCGCCGCCAGCAAGGCCTCGGGGTGGGTGGCACCCACCCCGGCGTTGATGTTCAGGCCGTCGGGTGAGCAGCCGATCTTGACCACCTCGGCCCCCAGCTCGTGGAACACGGCGGGCGCGATGTGGTAGGCCGCGCCGTGCGCCGCGTCGACCACGATCTTCAGGCCCTTGAGGCTCAGGTTCTGCGGGCAGGTGCTCTTGCAGAACTCGATGTAGCGGCCTGCGGCGTCGTCGAGCCGGCGCGACTTGCCCAGTCCGGCCGCCGGCACCCAGACCGGGCGCTCGTCCAGCGCGGCCTCGACATCGAGCTCCCACTGGTCGGGCAGCTTGGTGCCCTGCGCGCTGAAGAACTTGATGCCGTTGTCCGCGAAGGGGTTGTGGCTGGCCGAAATGACCACGCCCAGGCTGGCGCGCTGCGCGCGCGTGAGATAGGCCACCGCCGGCGTGGGCACCGGCCCCAGCAGCACCACGTCCACCCCCGCCGAGTTGAAGCCCGACTCGAGCGCGGCCTCGAGCATGTAGCCGGAAATGCGCGTGTCCTTGCCGATCAGCACCGTGGGGTGGGTCTCGGTGCGCTTGAGCACCCGGCCCACCGCGTGCGCCAGGCGCAGCACGAAATCGGGGGTAATCGGGGCTTGACCGACGGTGCCGCGGATGCCGTCGGTGCCAAAGTACTGCCGGGCCATGTCTTGTTCTCCTGGGAATGGCTTGTTTTGTGTGACCTTTTGATTATCGCGATCCCCCGGGGCGAACGGCCGCCCTCAGCGTGAGGCCTGCCACACCTTGAGGGCCTCGACCGTGGCGCGCACGTCGTGCACGCGCAGCACACGCGCACCACGGTCGACCGCCAGCACCGCAGCGGCCACGCTCGCGTGCACGCGCTCGGCGGGGCTCTGCACGCCCGTGACCGCGCCCAGCGAGGACTTGCGCGACCAGCCCGCCAGCAGTGGATACCCCTCGTCCAGCAGCTCGGCCTGGCGCGCGAGCAGGCTGAAGTTCTGCGCCACCGTCTTGCCGAAACCGATGCCGGGATCGAGCACGATGCGCTCGCGCGCCACGCCGCGCTCGCGCAAGGCCTGGGCGCGCTCGCGCAGGAAGCCGCGCACCACGGGCAGCACGTCGCCCTCCAGCGGCGCCACCTGCATGGTCGAGGGATCGCGGTGCATGTGCATCAGGCACACGCCCGCGCGCGGATGGGCAGCCACCACCCCGAGCGCATCGCCCTGGCGCAGGGCCCAGATGTCGTTGACGATGTCGGCGCCGAGGTCCAGCACGGCGCGCATCACCTCCGGCTTGTTCGTGTCCACGGACAGGGGCACGTTCAGGCGCAAGGCCTCGCGCAGCACGGGCAGCACGCGCGCCAGTTCCTCCTCCAGCGGCACGGGCTGGCTGCCCGGGCGGGTGGACTCCCCACCGATGTCCAGCAGGTGCGCGCCCTCGGCCACCAGCCGCTCGGCATGCACGATGGCCGCGCGCGCGCTGGCGTGCTGACCGCCGTCGGAGAAGGAGTCGGGCGTGACGTTGACGATGCCCATCACGCGGGGCTCGGTGAGGTCGATATCGAAGCGGGTGGTGGTCCAGCGCATGGCGGGCACGTGGGCGGGAAAAGAAAACGGGGCCGGCGAGGGCCCCGTTCGGGTGGTGTGGGTGTCTTGGCGATCAGGCCGCGTTGGGCGCCGGGTCGGGCGTCACGGTGGACGAGCCACCACCGTTGCCGCCGCCACCCACGGGGTTGCGCGGCGTCCAGTCCTTGGGCGGACGCGGCGGCTTGCCGGCCATGATGTCATCAAGCTGCTCGCCATCGATGGTCTCCCATTCGAGCAGGGCCTTGGCCATGGCGTGCATCTTGTCGGCGTGCTCCTCGATCAGGCGGCGCGCCTCGGCGTACTGCTCGTCGATGATGCGGCGCACCTCGGAGTCGACCTTCTGCATGGTCTGCTCGGAGATGTTGGTCGTCTTGGTGACCGAGCGGCCCAGGAAGACCTCGCCCTCGTTCTCGGCGTAAACCATCGGACCCAGGGCGTCGGTCATGCCGTAGCGCATCACCATGTCGCGCGCGATGTGCGTGGCGCGCTCGAAGTCGTTGCTGGCGCCGGTGGTCATCTGGTTCATGAACACCTCTTCCGCGATGCGGCCGCCAAACAGCATGCTGATCTGGTTGAGCATGTACTCGCGGTCGTAGCTGTAGCGGTCTTTCTCGGGCAGGCTCATGGTCACGCCCAGCGCGCGCCCTCGCGGGATGATGGTGACCTTGTGCACCGGGTCGCACTTGGGCAGCAGCTTGCCGATGAGCGCATGGCCGGCCTCGTGGTAGGCCGTGTTGCGGCGCTCTTCCTCGGGCATGACCATGCTCTTGCGCTCGGGGCCCATGAGGATCTTGTCCTTGGCCTTCTCGAAGTCCTGCATCTCCACCGTGCGCGCGTTGCGGCGGGCGGCCATCAGCGCGGCCTCGTTGCAGAGGTTGGCCAGGTCGGCGCCGCTCATGCCCGGCGTGCCGCGCGCGATGATGGCGGCGTTCACGTCGGTACCCAGCGGAATCTTGCGCATGTGCACGTTGAGGATCTGCTCGCGGCCGCGGATGTCGGGCAGCGTCACGTAGACCTGGCGGTCGAAGCGGCCCGGGCGCAGCAGCGCGGCGTCAAGGATGTCGGGGCGGTTGGTGGCGGCCACCACGATCACGCCCAGGTTGGTCTCGAAGCCGTCCATCTCGACCAGCATCTGGTTGAGGGTCTGCTCGCGCTCGTCGTTGCCCCCGCCCAGGCCGGCGCCGCGCTGGCGGCCGACCGCGTCGATCTCGTCGATGAAGATGATGCAGGGGGCGTTCTTCTTGGCGTTCTCGAACATGTCGCGCACGCGGGCCGCGCCCACGCCAACGAACATCTCCACGAAGTCGGAGCCCGAGATGCTGAAGAACGGCACCTTGGCCTCACCCGCGATGGACTTGGCCAGCAGGGTCTTGCCGGTGCCCGGCGGCCCCACGAGCAGCAGGCCACGCGGGATGCGCCCACCCAGCTTCTGGAACTTCTGCGGGTCCTTCAGGAAATCGACGACCTCCTTCACCTCTTCCTTGGCCTCGTCGCAGCCCGCGACGTCGGCGAAGGTCACGGTGTTGTTGTTCTCGTCGAGCATGCGCGCCTTGCTCTTGCCGAAGCTGAAGGCACCGCCCTTGCCCCCGCCCTGCATCTGCCGCATGAAGTAGATCCAGACGCCGATCAGCAGCAGCATGGGGCCCCAACTCACCAGCAGGGTCATCAGCAGCGAGCCTTCTTCGCGCGGGCGCACGTCGAACTTGACGTCGTAGTTGATGAGATCGCCGACCAGGCCCCGGTCGAGGTAGGTGGCGGTGGTGCGCACGCGCCGGTCGTCCTGGGTGACGGCCACGATTTCGGTGCCGCCCTGGCCTTCCTGGATGGTGGCGCTCTTGATCTGGCGGGCCTTGACCTGGTCAAGGAACTCGGAGTACCCGATGTACCCCGCGCCTGCGGTCGAACGGCCGTCGAACTGCTTGAAGACCGTGAAGAGCACCATGGCGATGACCATCCACACGGCGATTTTCGAGAACCACTGGTTGTTCAACTGCTGCTCCTGGGTGCGCACGCGCGCATTTGCACGCATATGCAAGGCATTCTAGGACTTTCAAGTCCCCCTGCCGTTCGTCGGTGACGTGGAAATGTCAATGGGCGTCTTGGCTTGGCCCCTGCCGCACCGCCCACTCATCGGACGAACGGGCGGTTCAGCCCTTCAGACCCAGCCCAACGAGGAAGGTTTCGGCGGATTTGTCGCGGCTGGCCTTGGGCTTGATCGCCTTGACGACCCGAAAGTTCTGCCGGAACAGGGCCAGCATGGGATCATAGGCCCCGCCGTGGAAGAGTTTGACCACCAGCGCGCCCTCGCGCTTGAGGTGGGCCCGGGCGAAATCCACGGCCAGCTCGATCAGGTGCTCGATGCGGGCGGCATCGGCGTCGGCCACGCCCGACAGGTTGGGCGCCATGTCCGACACCACCAGGTCGAGCTGGGCCAGGCCGCGCTCGGCCAGCGCGGCCTCCAGCTGCGCCAGCACCTCGGCCTCGCGGAAGTCGCCCTGGATGAAGAGCACGTCCTCCACCGGTGCCATGGGCAGCAGGTCGAGGGCGACGATGGTGCCGTTGAGCTGGCCGAGCGCCGCCCCCTGCGGGCTGAGGCGGCGGCGCAGGTACTGGCTCCAGGCGCCCGGGGCGCTGCCGAGGTCGACCACGGCCATGCCGGGCTTCACGAGGCCCAGGGTTTCGTCGATTTCCTTGAGCTTGTAGGCGGCCCGGGCGCGATAGCCCTCTTTCTGGGCCAGGCGCACGTAAGGATCGTTCACGTGCTCGTTGAGCCAGGCCTTGTTGACCTTCTTGCTCTGGGTGCGGACCTTGATGCCCATGCGTGCTCGGGGGTGGTAAACGATAATTCTCCCATGCCCTCCATCACCCTCACGCCCGCCCAACGCAAGGTCCACCGCGCCGAGGCCCACCACCTCGACCCCGTGGTCCACATCGGCAACGACGGCCTTACCCCCGCCGTGCGCAAGGAAGCCGATGCCGCACTCAAGGCGCACGGCCTCATCAAGATCCGCGTGCTCAACGACGACCGCGCCGCGCGCGAGGCCATGCTGGCCGAGCTGGCCGAGGCCCTCGACGCCGCGCCGATCCAGCACATCGGCAAGCTGCTGGTGCTCTGGCGCCCCCTGCCCGAAAAAGCCCGCCCCGCCGACGAAGACCGCAAACCCGGTCCGCGCGAGGTGAAGGTGCTCAAGTTCGGCAAGCGCCCCGGCCAGAAACCCGAGGTCAAGGTCGTGAAGGTGCTGGGCAACCAGCGCATCACGCCCGGCGGCCAGGTCAAGCGCGCCAAAGTCCGCAAAAAGAGTGTCAAGAAGACCGCCGGCTGAGCGCCCGCTCGCGCCGATGGCTTGAACTCCCGCCCGCCGCCACCCATCTGAGCCGCCATGAACGTCCGCCAAGACCCCGCCCAGCTCAACCCCCTGCTCGATTTCAGCGGCCTGCCGCGCTTCGACGCCATCACCCCCGACACCGTGGGCCCGGCCGTCGATGAGCTGCTGAACCAGGCCAGCGCCGCGCTGGAGGCGGTGACGGCCGCCGGCTTTCCCGCCGACTGGGCCGCCATGGCCGGCACCCTGGACGTGGCGACCGAGCGCCTGTCGCGGGCCTGGGGGGCGGTGAGCCACCTCAACAGCGTGGCCGACACCCCGGCGCTGCGCGCCGCCTACAACGCGGCCCTGCCCAAGGTCACCGAGTTCTGGACCCGCCTGGGCGCCGACGAGCGGCTCTACGCCAAATACAAGTCCATGGACCCGGCCTCGCTCACGGCCGAGCAGGCCCAAGCCCACCACAACGCGCTGCGCGGCTTCGTGCTGGGCGGCGCCGAGCTGCAGGGCGCCGCCAAGGACCGCTTCGCTGCCATCCAGGAACGCGCGGCCGAACTGGCGCAGAAATTCAGCGAGAACGCGCTGGACGCCACCGACGCCTTCGCGCTGTACGTGGACACCGATGAACTGGCCGGCGTGCCCGAGGACGTGGTCCAGGCCACCGCCGCCGCGGCGCGCGCCGAAGGCCGCAAGGACCACAAGCTCAGCCTGAAGATGCCGGTCTACCTGCCGGTGATGCAGTTCGCCCGCTCGGGCGCGCTGCGCGAAAAGCTCTACCGCGCCTACGTCACCCGCGCCAGCGATCAGGCCCCGGCCGAGCTCGCGCGCTTCGACAACACCGCCCTCATGGTCGAGCTGCTGGCCCTGCGCCACGAAGAAGCGCGCCTGCTCGGCCACCGCCACTTCGCCGACGTCTCGCTGGTGCCCAAGATGGCCGAGTCGCCCGAGCAGGTGAGCGCTTTCCTGCGCGACCTGGCGACGAAGGCCCGCCCCTTCGCGGAACAAGACCTGGCCGACCTGCGCGCCTTCGCGGCCGATCACCTGGGCATCGCCGACCCCCAGGCCTGGGACTGGCCTTACATCGGTGAAAAGCTCAAGGAGGCGCGCTACGCCTTCAGCGAACAGGAAGTCAAACCCTACTTCACGGCACCCAAGGTGCTCGCCGGCCTGTTCCAGATCGTCGAGACGCTGTTCGAGGTGGCCATCCGCCGCGACAGCGCGCCGGTCTGGCACCCGGGCGTGGAGTTCTACCGCATCGAGCGCGGTGGCCAGCTCGTGGGCCAGTTCTACCTGGACCCTGGCGCGCGCACCGGCAAGCGCGGCGGCGCCTGGATGGACGACGTGCGCGCCCGCTGGCTGCGCCCCGATTCGCGCGCCCTGCAGACGCCCGTGGCCCACCTGGTCTGCAACTTCGCCGAGGGCGTGGGCGGCAAGCCGGCGCTGCTCACGCACGACGACGCCATCACGCTCTTCCATGAGTTCGGCCACGGCCTGCACCACATGCTCACCCAGGTGAACGAGCGCGACGTCTCGGGCATCAGCGGCGTGGAGTGGGACGCCGTGGAACTGCCCAGCCAGTTCATGGAGAACTTCTGCTGGGAGTGGGACGTGCTCAAGCACATGACCGCCCATGTGGACAGCGGTCAGCCGCTGCCGCGCGCCCTGTTCGACAAGATGCTGGCCGCCAAGAACTTCCAAAGCGGCCTGCAGACCCTGCGCCAGGTGGAGTTCGCCCTGTTCGACATGCTGCTGCACAGCGAAACCCCACCGCCAGCGGACGGTGCGGCCATCCTCACCCTGCTCAACCGCGTCCGCGACGACGTGGCGGTGCTGCAGCCGCCCGCCTACAGCCGCACGCCGCACACCTTCAGCCACATCTTCGCGGGCGGCTACGCGGCCGGCTATTACAGCTACAAGTGGGCCGAGGTGCTGAGCGCCGACGCCTACGCCGCCTTCGAGGAGGCCGCGGCGCAACAGGGTCGCAGCACCCTGGACGTTGCGACGGGCCGGCGCTACCGTCAGTCGATTCTGGAGGCCGGCGGCAGCCGCCCTGCGATGGAATCGTTCAAGGCCTTCCGCGGCCGCGAGCCATCGATCGACGCCCTGCTGCGGCACCAAGGCATGGTTTGAACCCGCGCGCCGGCCGCCGACCAGCCCAAAGAACCGAGGGACGAAGATGAAGAAGCGCTCCGCCGCCGCCCGTGTCACCACCGCCCTGGCCCTGCTGGCCGCGCTGCCGGCCATGGCCCAGGGGGTCCACCGCATCGTCGGCCCGGACGGCCGCGTCACCTTCTCCGACCAGCCGCCCCCCAGCGCCTCGGCGCGCCCTCAGCCGGGCGCCAGCGGCAGCGCCCCGGCCACCTCGGCCGGCGGGGGGGGCCAGTTGCCGTACGAGCTGCGCCAGATCGCCTCGCGCTATCCCGTGGTGCTTTACACCGGCGACAGCTGCGCGCCCTGCAACACCGGCCGCAACCTGCTCAACTCGCGCGGCGTTCCGTACACCGAAAAGACGGTGAACACCGCCGACGATGTGCAGGCCTTGCGCCGCCTCAACAGCGACGCCACCCTCCCCTTGCTGACCATCGGCGGCCAGAAGCTGCGCGGCTACCTCGAAACCGAGTGGACGCAGTACCTCGATGCGGCGGGTTACCCCAAGCAGTCGGCCCTGCCGTCCAACTACCGCCGCCCGGCACCTGCGCCGCTGGTGGCCGCCACGCCGGCGCCGGGTTCGCCCACCCCAGCGGGCGAAGCGTCCGCCGACGGCACCGCCGCCCCTCAGCCCGCGCCCGCCGAGACCCCGGTGCAGCCGCCGGTCACCAACCCGGCCGGCATCCGCTTCTGAGCCGCGCTCAGAAGTTCAGGGTCTTCACCCCCGCCGGCGTGCCCAGCAGGCACACGGCGGCTTTCTGGTGGGCGAACACGCCCACCGTCACCACCCCCGGCCACTGATTGACCTCGCTCTCGAAGGCGAGCGGGTCGGTGATGCGCAGGCCGGTCACATCCAGGATGTGCTGGCCGTTGTCGGTCACCAGGGCTTGGCCGTCCTTCAGGCGCACCCGGGCCTGGCCGCCCAGGGCCGCGAACTGGCGCACCAGGCGCGCCGTGGCCATGGGGATCACCTCCACCGGCAGGGGAAACGCGCCCAGGGTCTGCACCAGCTTGGACTCGTCGGCGATGCAGACGAAGCGGCGCGACTGGGCCGCCACGATCTTCTCGCGCGTCAGCGCGGCGCCGCCGCCCTTGACCATGTGGCCGCGCGGGTCGATCTCGTCGGCGCCGTCGATGTAGACCGAGAGCTCGCCCACCTCATTGGCCTCGAGCACCGGGATGCCGATGGCCTTGAGCCGGGCGGTGGAGGCCTCGGAGCTGGACACCGCGCCGGGCACGCGGTCCTTCATGCTGGCCAGGGCCTCGATGAACTTGTTCACCGTGGAGCCCGTGCCCACGCCGACCACCTCGCCGGGCGTCACGTAGTGCAGGGCGGCCTGGCCCACCAGCGTTTTGAGTTCGTCCTGGGTCATTTGCGAGAATCCGGGGTTGGTCGAAAAACCGCGGATTATCCGATGTCACTCTTTCCCTACGGCGCGGCGCGCCCCTTCCTGTTCGGCCTGGACCCCGAGGCCGCCCACGAACTGACGCTGGGCGCCATCGCCCGCGTGCAGCACTCGCCGCTCACCTGCCTGTACAGCCAGCCGCGCGTGAGCGACCCCTTCACGCTCGCCGGCCTGCAGTTTCCCAACCGCGTGGGCCTGGCGGCGGGCCTGGACAAGAACGCGCGCTGCATCGACGGCCTGGCCGCCATGGGCTTCGGCTTCGTGGAGGTGGGCACGGTCACGCCCAAGGGCCAGCCCGGCAACCCCAAGCCGCGCATGTTCCGCCTTCCCGAGCGCCAGGCCCTGATCAACCGGCTGGGCTTCAACAACGACGGCCTTGACGCCTTCCTGGCCAACGTGCAGCGCGCGCGCTTTCGCCGCGACGGCGGCGCCACGCCCATGCGGCTGGGTCTGAACATCGGCAAGAACGCCAGCACGCCGATCGAGCGCGCCACCGAGGACTACCTCACCTGCCTGGACGGCGTCTACCCACACGCCGACTACGTCACCGTCAACATCTCCAGCCCAAATACGCAGAACCTGCGCAGCCTGCAGAGCGACGCTGCGCTGGACGCGCTCTTGGGCGCGGTGATGGAGCGGCGCGAACAGCTGGCGCAGCGGCACCAGCGCCGCATCCCGGTGTTCGTGAAGATCGCGCCCGACCTGGATGAGGCCCAGATCGGCGTCATTGCCGAGACCCTGCGCCGCCACGGCTGCCGCGCCGACGGCCAGGCCAGCGGCGAGCTGGGGGTGATCGCCACCAACACCACGCTGTCGCGCGAGGCCGTGAAGGGCCTGCGCCACGCCGAAGAAGCCGGCGGCCTGTCGGGCGCGCCGGTGCTGGAGGCCAGCAACCGCGTGATCCGCGCCCTGCGAACGGCCCTGGGGGCCTCGTTTCCCATCATCGGCGTGGGCGGCGTGCTGAGCGCGCGCGACGCGCTGAGCAAGATCGAGGCGGGCGCGGACCTGGTGCAGATCTACACCGGCCTGATCTACCAGGGCCCGGCGCTGGTCTACGAATCGGCCAAGGCGATCGCGGCGCTCAAGCGCTGAAGCTGCACCCGCTCAGCCGGCCAGCATCTCGCGCACCCGCTCGCCGATGGCCAGGCAGCTGGTCAGCCCCGGCGATTCGATGCCGAAGAGGTTGACCAGCCCCGGCAGCCCGTGCTGCGCGGGGCCCTGGATCAGAAAGTCGGCCGCGGGCTCGCCGGGGCCACTGATCTTGGGCCGCAGGCCGGCGTAGCCCGGCCGCAGTGCGCCGTCGGGCAGTGCCGGCCAGTAGCGTCGCACGGCGGCGTAGAAGCCCTCGCCGCGGGCGGGGTCGACCACCAGGTCGTCGGCGCGGTCCACCCACTGCACGTCAGGCCCGAATTTGGCCTGCCCGCCCAGGTCCACCGTGAGGTGCACGCCCAGGCCGGCCAAGTGCTGGTCGGGCTCGGGCGCGGGATAGATGAGCCGCTGGAACGGCGAACGACCGGCAAGCGTGAAGTAGCTGCCCTTGGCGTAGCGCGGCGTCGGCACGCTGCCGGCGGGCAGCGCGGCGATGCGGCCGGCCAGCTCGCAGGCGTGCAGGCCGGCGCTGTTGACCAGGGTGCGCGCCAGCAGCGGCGTGCCGTCCTCGGACACGATCAGCCAGGCGTCGCCCTGGCGTTCGATCTCGCGCACGCCGCTGTGGCAGACCACCATGCCGCCGTCGGCCTCCAGGTCGCCCTGCAGCGAAAGCATCAGCGCATGGCTGTCGACGATGCCGGTGGACGGCGAGAGCACCGCGCCCAGGCACTCCAGCGCAGGCTCCCGTTCACGCGCCGCGTCGCGCGAGAGCATCTCCAGGTCGTCCACGCCGTTGGCCACCGCGCCCGCCACGATGCCCGGCAGTCCCGCCAGCTGCGAGGGCGTGTTCGCCACGATCAACTTGCCGCAGCGCCGGTGCGCGATGCCGCGCTCGGCCGCGTAGGCGTACAGCGCCCGCTTGCCCTGCACGCACAGCCGGGCCTTGAGCGAGCCTGCGGGGTAGTAAATGCCCGCGTGGATGACCTCGCTGTTGCGCGAACTGGTGCCGGTGCCGATGGCCGCCTCGCGTTCCAGCACCAGCACCTCGCGGCCGGCCTGCGCCAGCGCGCGCGCCACGGCCAGGCCAACCACGCCGGCTCCCACCACCACCGCATCGACGCGCTCGGCCGTCATCGCTGGGTCCTCATCAGTTCGCGAACACGCGCCGAAGGGATGGCGTAGGCGATACCCGAGGGTTGGCTCAGCGCCGACTCGCGCGTGCCCTTGATCAGCACCATGTTCATCATGCCCACGACCTCTCCCGTGTCCGGGCGGAACAGCGGCCCCCCGCTGTTGCCCGGGTAGGCCACGGCGTCGAGCTGGAAGATATCGAAGGCGCCTTCGCGCGCGCCACGGATCGCCGGACCACGCAGGCGATCGGCGTCCGGGCTCGGCGGCACCGAGGTCGCGATGCTGGACACCATGGCCCGGTGCACCACGTGCGCGTAGCCCAGCACGTTGCCGATGGGAAAGCCCATGAAGGCCAGGTCGTCGCCCTCGCGCACCGACGCCGAATCGCCCAGTGCCGCCAGCGGCCCGGGCGGACCGTCGATGCCCAGCAAGGCGATGTCGCCGTGGCGCTCGGTGTCCAGCACGCGGGCCTGGCGCAGGGACCAGCCGCCGTCGCGCTGCCACACCTGCGCCACCAGCTGCGCGGGCGGCGCGCCGTCCTCCTGGGTGGGCAGCACGTGCGCGCAGGTCACCACCTGAGAGGGCCGGCCGGCCAGGAAGCCGCTGCCACGCAGCTGGAAGCGCGGGCTGTCGGTCTCGCGCCAGGTGCCCACCAACACCACCGAAGGCTTCATGCGCGCCACGGTATCGGCCAGCGCGGCCCGCGCGGCGCCGGGCATCCCCCACAGGGGCAGGGCACCAATCAAACCCAGGCAGTGGCGCCTGTCCATGTCAGTTCTCCGTGGCGCCACGCGGCGCCCGCAGCGCCATCAGCGACTTGCGGGCCAGGTGTCCGGCCAGCAGCCAGGGCGGCATGCGCAGCCAATGGCCGCGCACATACAGGCCGGCGCGGGCCAGCGCGGTCCAGTGGTCCGACAGGGAGTGGTGGTCGGGGCGCAGCGCGCGCCGGTACATGGCGTCGAGCAGGCGGCCGCGCCAGCCCGGTGCCCAGCGGCGGTGCGCCCGCGCGGCCCAGTCGCGCGCCTCCGGCGGCAGCGGGGTGCGCAGCAGCTCGTCCAGATAAACCAGGGCCTGTGCCAGCGGACGCTCCCAGTGCAGCGCCGTGGCGCGCGCGGTGAGCGCGGGCCAGAACGCGGGGTCTTGCCCGAACTCGCCCACCAGCAGCTCGATGTCCAGCAGGCCGCGGCAACCCAGCTCCAGTTCGCCTTCGGCATAGAGGTGCGCGGCGCTGTGCAACACCATGTCCACGGGTGCCAGCGCGTGCACGCCCGGGTGGCCGGGGATGGGGCGGATGTCGCCCAGCATGGCCGAAGGATCGGCCCGCAGCCGGCCCGACAGCGGCACCAAGGCGTGGTGCACATCCAGCACCGTGCCCCGGCGCAGGTGGCGCATGGGTGGCAGCTCGTGCATCCAGGTGCGGTAGTAGCGCTGGTCGTAGGCATTGGTGTTGGTGCTGACCCAGCCGCTGAGCATCAGCGCCGACTCCACTTCGGCCAGGCGCTCGCGCGGCACCAGGATGTCGATGTCCGACACCATGCGCCCCTCGCCCACGCGCAAGCCCTGCAGCACGTAGGCCGCGCCTTTGAGCAACACCAGCGGCAGACCGGCCTGCCCGAACACGCGCAGCAGTTGCTGCGTCTCGTGCCGCAGTTCCTCGTGCTGGCGCCGCGCCAGCAGTTGCATGGACCACAGGTGGCGCGCCACCTCAGGCGGCACGTCCGCCCAGCGGCCGGCGGCGTCGATGCGCTCGGCCATGCGGGCCAGCAGATCGGCGCGGCGGCCTTGGCGCACCAGCAGGTCCCACTGGCCCGGCGTGAGCGAGCCCAGGCGCTCGGGCTCGCGCAGCGGCAGCATCAGCAGGTCGAGCGCGGGCAATGTCACGGGGCGACCCTCCGTGCCGCATACCGCGGTGCCGAGCGATGCGGGCACAGGTCGGCGGCGCTCATGCGGCCCTCGCCAGGGAATCGAACCACGCCGCCGCGTCGTCGAGCTCGCTGTAGCGCAGATCGAAAGCGTCGCAGCCGTCAACGATGTCGGCCATGCGCTCGAAACCGCGCGGGCCGTGCACGTGGTGGTTAAAGCTGTTCGACGCCAGCTCCACCAGCGTCTGCGGCTTCGGGCGCGGCACGGCGCTCAGGGGCGCGCCCTTCTCGAAACGCGGAAACACGATCCAGCGCGGCAGGGCCGGCAGCGCCGCCTGGCGCAGGCTGGCCTCGTTCACCCGCAGGTGCGCCACCACGCCCTTGAGCGTGTCGTGCGCCAATGGGCCGATCACCGCGTCCGGCATGCGCTTGCGCATCAAGGGAATGGATTCGTTCTTCAGGCTCACGGGCCGCGGCGAGGCGCTGAGCTGCCCGCTCGCCGGATCGATCAGCGCGAGCTCATCGGACATCAAGCGCCAGCCCCGGTGCATGAGCCAGGCGCACAGCGTGCTTTTTCCCGAGCCAGGTGGCGCCGGCAGCAGCACCGCGCGGCCGTCGCGCTCCAGCACGGCGGCGTGCACCGTGAGCCAGTGGTGGCAGTGGCTGGTCACGCACCAGTTCAAGCCCCACTCGAAGAAGGCGAAGGCCTCGCCGCGCGCCAACGGCGTGAACGGCCGCTGGCCGTCGACGTCGAGTTCGCAGCGAAGGCTGGTCCAGCCCAGACTGGGCAGGATGCTCACGTGGAAGTCGCAAAACACGTCTTCGTCGCCCGCGTGCTCATGCAGCGCGTACAGCCGCTCGATGCCTTCGCGCACGATGGGAATGGGGCTTCGCACACGCACGGTGAACGGCGGCACCGACAGCACCAGACCGCCGTTGTTGAGCCGGGCCGACAGCTCCGTGGGCGTCAGGTCGGCGACGCGTCCGCGGACCGCCCTCACGCAGACACCCGTTCGATGAAACCCATGTGCTCGAACTGCGCGAGGTGCTGGCGCACGCCCTCGACGTCCTCGGCTTCAGGGGGGGCTTGCAGCAGATGCCGCGCCAGGGATTCGGCGTCGGCGGGCCGCCCATCCAGCAGCCGCTCGATGAGCTCGGCCGCCACGGGCGAAATGGCACTGAGGCTGCCGTCCGCGGCGTCGTAGACCACGCCGCCATCGGGCCATCGCCGCAGGTACAGCGCCTGCGTGCGCCGACAGACCCAGGCGAACGGATCGCCTGGTGCCAGGGTCACAGAAACGAAGGACCGTAGACCAGGTCGAAATACGCCATGGTCTGGCTCAGCGTCCAGGTGGTGCCCGCGAAGGGCTGCCAGACACCTTGGCCGTTCCAGATGGCGCGGCACTGCGCCTGGGTGAGCATCACGCGCGACGGGTCGTTCTGGTAGGCCTTGGCCGTGAGGAAGGCGGCGACAACGTGGCGGGCCAGCGCGGTATTGCCCTGGTTTCCGCCGGACTCCAGCACCTGCTGCAGGCTCTTGCCGGTGAAGACGCCGGCCGGGTTCTGGGTGAAGCCCGTTTCCGTGGACAGGAACCGGGTGGTGGTCTTGTAGTCGCGCGGCAGGCCGTTGTCGCGGTTCTTCCAGTAACCGTGCGACTGGCACTCGTAGTCGGTCTTGATCTCGCGCCGAGCGCTCACCTTCATCTGCGCCGCGCGCAGCGAGGAGAATGTAGAGGGCTTGATGCAGGTGTGGTCGCCGCCAGCGAGCACGGTGTTGCTCTTGAGCGCGGCCAGCACGGGCGCGGCGCTGAGGCCGGCCCGAACCAAATGGCGACGCGAGACCCCGGACTTTTGGGCCCCGGCTTCCCGCACGGCGCCGTCTTCAGATTGGTTCACATCGGACATGGAAAAACTCCTTCGGCCTGACAGCCAAAACCCCGCGAGTTTGGCCGCACGTATACGGGGTATTGTAGATCGATCTGTAGCAAAAAGTAATCGTCTGGACGGCCGGCAGCCTCATTGCGCGCCCTTACCTGTTAACACTACCCCCACCGTCTCGAACAGCACCACCAGATCAAGAAAAAGTGAGTGGTTTTTCACGTAATACAGGTCGTATTGGAGCTTCTCGGCGGTGTCTTCCACGGTCGAGCCGTACTGGTACCGCACCTGGGCCCAGCCCGTCACCCCCGGCTTAACGCTGTGGCGCACCGCGTAGAACGGGATTTCCTGGATCAGCTTGTCAACAAAGAAGCCCCGTTCCGGGCGCGGCCCCACCAGGCTCATGTCTCCGTTCAGCACCGAAAAGAGCTGAGGCAGTTCGTCCACGCGCAGTTTGCGGATGACCTTGCCCACGCGGGTGACGCGGCTGTCGCCGGCGGTGGCCCAGCGCGGCACGCCGTCCTTCTCGGCGTCGGTGCGCATGCTGCGGAACTTCACCACGTTGAAGGGGCGGTTGTTCAGGCCGATGCGTTCCTGGCGGTACAGGATGGGGCCAGGGCTCTCCAGCTTGATGGCCAGTGCCGCGATCGCCATGATCGGCAGCGAGATCAGGATCAGCACCGACGCGCCCAGGATGTCGAAGAGGCGCTTGATGGTGGTACGCACCACCCCCTGGTTGAAACCGTCGCCGAAGATGAGCCAGCCGGCCGACACGGCCTCCAGCCGGATCTGGCCGAGGTTCTGCTCATAGAAGGCGGCGATGTCGGTGACGCGCACGCCGCCCAGCTTGCAGTCGAGCAATGCCCGCATGGGCATGCTGCCGCCGCGCCGCTCGGTGATGGCCACGACGATCTCGTCGATGCGCCGGCTCTGCACCAGATCCGTCAAGGCCTGCTGGGTGGTGATCACCTTGCCGGCGGGCACCTGCTGCTCCTGTTCATTGGGGCCGGCCAGGTAGCCGCAGAGTTCGGCGTTGGCCCCGGGCAATTCCAGCGCACGGCCCACGGCCAGCGCGCGCGCGCCGGTGCCGAACACCAGCACCCGGCGCCTGGGAATGGCCTTCGGCAGGAATTCCCCCACCAGCACCTGGTACAGCAGCAGCACGGCGGTGACCATCATGATCAGCACCACCGACCAGGTGCGGCCGTAGAAGGCCTGCAGCGGCAGCAGCAGCAACACCGCCACCACCAGGGCCGTGGTCAGGCTGAACGACACCAGCGAACGCGCCAGCGCTTGCCGGGTGGACAGGATGGTGCGGCGGTCGTAGAAGCCCAGGGCGGCGTTGATCGCCAGGAAGCCGATGCCCATCAGCAGGCCGCGCGCCGCGCCGCGGCCGATCTGGGCGCTGGTGAGGTCTTCGGGCTTGGAGAGTGCGATCAGCGCGCCGACGAAAACGCCGGCGACCAGCGTGACGTCAAGCAACAGCTGGATGAGGGTGTGTCGGTCGAAATAGTGGTTGAAGATCCTGATCACGCGCGGTTCTCCGGGCACGGCAGATCGGTGTCATGTGGGTACTCCCTACCGCATCCTGCCCATTCGTCCGAGGATAGTGGCCACACCATGTCAACACAATCGCTTACATCCTGCTTTTGTGTGAAGTATTTCGCCCGAATGCCAAGCCAAGGCCCAGGGTGACCCACCAGCACCAGGCCACCCGGGGCACTTCGGTCACGCTGATGAGCAGACCGAGCGCCGCGATGGCGACCACGCCGGCCAGCCAGGCGCCGGCCAATGGCTCGCGTTCCCGCACCCCGCGCCAGGCAGCCCGCGCCGTGCCCACCAGCCAGGCCAGCAGCGCCACCAGCACGACGGCGCCGCGCTCGACCAGCACCTCCAGATACAGGTTGTCCGCGTGCCAGGGTTCGAAATGCCCCTGGGCGGCGGGCAGCCAGCGGGCGGCCCCCTGCTCGAAGCCGGTGTTGAGCAAGCGCTGGCGGCCCTGGGGATCGAACAGCTCGAGGCGCTCGACCGTCACCGCCACGCCGGGGTTCAGCACCGACAGGCTGAAAAAGCCTTCACGCCAGCCCGCCAGCGGCGCGTCGGGGGCCAGCGAATCGCCGAACAGATCCACCTCGCGCACCACCCGGCCGGTCTCGCCGGCGGCGTCGTCCGCGTGGCGGATGAAGCGCCACTGGCAGCGGCGGTCGTAGATCAGGTGGCGTTCGCAGGCACTGACCAGCAGCCGCAGCCCGGGGCGCGCCTCGTAGACCAGGCGCGCGCGGTACGTGCCGGCCTCGAAGCCGCGCAGGCGCTGCACCACCGCGAAGCGCACGCCGTCCAGGCCCGCACGATCGGGGCCGTGCAGCCGCAGGCGCGTCGCGCCGTCGGCCGTCGGCCACTGCACGCGGCCCGGCATCCCCCCGTCGGGGCGCTCGGCCCAGCGCGCCGGCAGGCGGCCGGCGCCGATGCCCAGGGCCACGTCCGCCATGCCATCGGCCGCCGAGGCCACGGCCCGCCAATGGCCGAAGCGATCGCTGAAGTCCTGGCCCGAGCGCGCCAGCCGCTGCGCGATGGCGGTGGTCCCGAGCAGCACCCAGACCAGTTGGGCCAGCACCAGCGACACCACCACGGCATTGCCCAGGCGCGGCGGCGCCCGGTCGCCGTCGGATGCCCCCAGTGGCATCAGCCGGTGCAAGGCGGCGGCCAGCAGCGTGCCGATCAGCGCCGCGCCGTACAGGCCGCGCGACTGGGTCGTCAGCACCACATGGCAGCCCAGCACGAACAGCGCGGCCGCCGCCCACCAGGCCCATGGGCCGCGCGCGCGCAACCACCACCAGGCGGCCAGCGGCAGGCTCAGGGCGAGGTAGGCGTCGATGGCACCGCCGCCCACGTGCATTTCCCAGAACCAGGCGGTGGTGCGGTAGCCCGACCACAGGTCGAACAGGCCGGCGTACAGCACGCGCTCCAGCAGCACCAGAGCGCAGACCGTGGCCAGGCCCGTGAGGCAGCCGCGCCACCAGGCCAGGCGCCAGCGCTGCCGCGATTCGCCATTGCCGCTGCTCCACAGCGGCAACAGCAGCGCCGCCCAGACCAGCGACTTGCTCGACCGCCAGGCGTTGGCCGGCGACGCGTAGTCGGCGAAGGGGAACAAGGCCCAGGACGGCCAGGCCCCGCCATCGCCCAGGGCGCGGCCCGCACCCCAGGCCGCCACCACCAGCAAGGCGCCCGACAGCGCGAGCGAGCGCCGGTCCAGCGCCGGCCCGCCGTCGCGGTGCCGCCAGGCCTGCAGCGCCCAGGCGCCCCAGCCGCCGGCCGCCACGGCCAGCACCATCAGGTCGAACTCGTCGAACATGAGCCAGCCGGTGTGCACGGCCTGGCTGGCCCAGGGCAGCAGCGCCGGCAGCAGCCACGCGCCCAGCAATGGGCGCCAGGCCGTCAGCGCCATCGCCAGCAGTACCCCTGCGCCCAGGCCCAGCGGCAGGACCGGGTGGGCCGATGCCCCGATCAAGGCCGCGGCGGCGGTGCTCAGGGCAAGGGCGGCGGCCGCCAGCGTCTTCAAGGCTCGAACGGTCATGAAGACCCAAATGTATCAATCCGAAACCAGGGTATCTGCCCCGCCAGGGCCCGCAGACCCTGCAGGCCACCGAGACAAAGCCCGGGCCTTTTCAGATGGTTTCGATTTCGGCGGAACTCACATTCTGAATCCTTGGCGTCACGAATTCGTGAAAAAATCCACGCGCCGCCAAATTCCCTCCAGACGTTCACGCGGCGCCCGTCCTTCCCGCTTCCAAGAACCTCGGTGACCTTCTGTCGGTGCCGCGTGGCCCGGCGCAGAGATTGTTTGACCTGTCATCCATGAACACCTACTTTTTCGAGGTTCAACAGCGCGGAACCATGCTCGCGACGCTCTTTGCCGCCACCTGTCTGGTGGCCGCCTGTGGTGGCGGCGGTGGCAGCGGCGGGCTGGTCAGCGACGCACCGGCCCAGACACCCGGCGCAGTGTCGCCTCCCGGCGCGTCGCAGCCGCCCACCGCGCCGCCGCCCGGCTTCCCGCCGCCCCCGCCGCCGCCACCCGCTCCCTCGGCTGGCGCAGCGGGTCTGGCCTGCGCCGCGGGCGCCATCACCTGCGTGGAGGTGACGTCCGGCAGCGCCCAGACCAACCTGCCCATCACCTTCGGCCAGCCTTTCCGCAGCGGCGACCTCTCCACCAGCCAGGGCCTCAGCGCCCAGGACAGCGCC
>QFCS01000173.1_pt1 | contig 139933 bp, 152 predicted proteins | sample 3576561 | NCBI WGS metagenome assembly QFCS01 | reverse complement strand
TGCCCATGGCCAGGTTGTGGGCGATCTGCTTGTCGCGCCGGCGCTGGGTTTCGTCCATCGCCCGCTTCATCGAGTCGGTGATGCGGTCGGCGTACAGGATGGCCTTGCCGCCCAGGTTGCGCGCGGCGCGGCCGATGGTCTGGATCAGGCTGCGCTCCGAGCGCAGGAAACCTTCCTTGTCGGCGTCCAGGATGGCCACCAGCGACACCTCGGGAATGTCCAGCCCTTCGCGCAGCAGGTTGATGCCCACCAGCACGTCGAAGGCGCCCAGGCGCAGGTCGCGGATGATCTCCACCCGCTCCACGGTATCGACATCGCTGTGCAGATAGCGAACCTTGACGCCGTTTTCCGTCAGGTAGTCGGTGAGCTGCTCGGCCATGCGCTTGGTCAGCGTGGTGATCAGCACGCGCTCGTTCTTCTCGACGCGGATGCGGATTTCCTGCAGCACGTCGTCCACCTGGTGGGTGGCGGGGCGCACCTCCAGCTCCGGGTCCACGAGGCCGGTGGGGCGCACCAGCTGCTCCACCACCTGGCCGGCGTGGGTTTTCTCGTAGTCGGCCGGGGTGGCCGAGACGAACACCACCTGCCGCATGCGCTGTTCGAACTCCTCCAGCTTGAGCGGGCGGTTGTCCAGCGCGCTGGGCAGGCGGAAACCGTATTCCACCAGCGTGGTCTTGCGCGCGCGGTCGCCGTTGTACATGCCGCCGAACTGGCCCATGAGCACGTGGCTCTCGTCCAGGAACATCACCGCGTCCTTGGGCAGGTAGTCGGTCAGGGTGGACGGCGGCTCGCCCGGGGCGCTGCCCGCGAGGTGGCGCGAGTAGTTCTCGATGCCCTTGCAGTGGCCCACCTCGCTGAGCATCTCCACGTCGAAACGGGTGCGCTGCTCCAGCCGCTGGGCCTCCACCAGCTTGCCCTCGCCCACCAGCTGCTTGAGCCGGTCGGCCAGCTCCAGCTTGATCGCCTCCACCGCGTGCAGCACCTGCTCGCGCGGCGTCACGTAGTGGCTGCTGGGGTAGACGGTGAAGCGCGGGATCTTCTGGCGCACCTTGCCGGTGAGCGGGTCGAACAGCTGCAGCGTCTCCACCTCGTCGTCGAACAGCTCGATGCGGATCGCCATTTCCGAGTGCTCGGCGGGAAACACGTCGATGGTGTCGCCGCGCACGCGGAACTTGCCGCGCGAGAAGTCCTGCTCGTTGCGCGCGTACTGCATGCGCACCAGCTGGGCGATCAGGTCGCGCTGGCCGATCTTGTCGCCGGTGCGCAGCGTCATCACCATCTGGTGGTAGCTCTCGGGCTTGCCGATGCCGTAGATGGCCGAGACCGTGGCGACGATCACCACGTCGCGCCGCTCCAGGATGCTCTTGGTGCAGCTGAGCCGCATCTGCTCGATGTGCTCGTTGATCGCGCTGTCCTTCTCGATGAACAGGTCGCGCTGCGGCACATAGGCCTCGGGCTGGTAGTAGTCGTAGTAGCTGACGAAGTACTCCACCGCGTTCTTCGGGAAAAACTCCCGGAACTCGCTGTAGAGCTGCGCGGCCAGCGTCTTGTTGGGCGCGAACACGATCGCCGGGCGGCCCAGCCGCGCGATCACGTTGGCCATGGTGAAGGTCTTGCCCGAGCCGGTCACGCCCAGCAGGGTCTGGAACACCTCGCCGTCGTTCACCCCCTCCACCAGCTGGCGGATGGCCTCGGGCTGGTCACCCGCCGGCGGGTAGGGCAGGAAGAGCTCGAACGGGGAACCAGGAAACGTGAGGAACTCGCCCTCGGGGGGCGCGTCGCTCACCCCTTCAATCAGCGGGTCTTTCGGCGTCGGAGGCAGGGTCGTCTGGGGCATCGGACGATTGTGCCGGATGGTCGCTTTCGGCGCTGGCGCCCGGGGGGCGCGGGCGGCGCACGCCGGGTTTGGCCAGGATTTCCACGTAGGCCTGCGCCCCACCCTCGCGCGCCACGGCGTCCAGCTGGCCGATCAGGGCGGAGAGGTGCACCACCTCGGCGGTTTCCTTGGTGGCGCCGAGGCGGCAGTCGAAGTCCAGGAAATCGGCACCCTCGGGCAACTCGCGGCGGCGCTCGCGCTTGAGGTATTTGCGGATCTCGTGCTTCACGGCTTCCAGCACGCGATCGCGGTGACGGCCTTCTTGGGTCAGGGGGAAGATTTTTCTCATGGAGGGCGCGATTATGCGCGCCGGGGTATCCTGCCCCGCGATGACCTCCCGAGAACACCACCCCACCCCCAGCAAGGACGAGATCGCCCTGCTCGCCCCGTTCGAGCAGTTGCGGCTCGACCGCATCACATTGGTGAACACCGCCGCCCAGGCCCGAGAGGCCTGCGCCGCCCTGCGCGACCACCGCGCCTGGGGCTTCGACACCGAGTCCAAGCCCACCTTCTTCAAAGACCAGGTGTCCGACGGGCCGCACATCGTGCAGCTCGCCACGATGCAGCACGCCTGGGTGTTCCAGCTGCACGAACCCGACTGCCGTGCCCAGGTGGCCGCGCTGCTGGCCGACGGCGGCCACACCAAGGCCGGCTTCGGCCTGGGCGACGACACCCGGCGCATCGTGGCCAAGCTCGGCGTGGAGCCCGGCGGCGTGCTCGAACTCAACACCGTGTTCCGCGAACGCGGCTACCGCAAGGACATGGGCGTCAAAGGCGCGATCGCGGTGCTGTTCAACCAGCGCTTCATCAAATCCAAGAAGGCGGCCACGTCCAACTGGGCCAACCCGCGGCTGACGGAAGCCCAACTCATCTACGCCGCCAACGACGCCTGGGGCGCCATGCGCGTGCACCACGCGCTGGGTCTGGGCTGAGTTTCAGCGCCGCCGCAATGGCGTGAGCAGTTCGCTCAGCCCGTTGTGGTCGATCTCCCGCATCAGCGCCAGCAGGCGGCCGATCTCGCCGGGCGGAAAGCCTTCGCGCGCGAACCAGTGCAGGTAGTTGCCCGGCAGGTCCGCGATCACGTGGCCCTTGTATTTGCCAAAGGGCATTTCCACGGTGACGAGGCGTTCGAGGTCTTCGGGTTTCATACCAGGGAAGTGGATCGGTCCAGCCAGGCGCGCACGCAGGCGTTGAATTCGGCCGGCTTCTGGCGCATCACCCAGTGGCCGGTGTCCAGCGCGAGCACCTCGCAGCCCGGCGCGCGGGTGAGCTGGTCCAGCCAGCGCTCGGAATGGAACATGAAGGGCTTGCGCCGCCCATAGATGAACAGCGCGGGCATGCCCACGCCCAGCAGCTTGTCCACACGGCCCACGCCGCGCAGGCCGCCATGGGCGCCGAACCAGCCCATGGCATACGGGTAGTTCATCTGCCAGCCGATCCGGGACGGTTCGTTGCGGCAGCCGATGGTGCGCGCCATGTAGCGCGTCATGCGGTTCGCCAGCCAGGGCCACCACGGCCCGATCTTCCAGGCCACCGCGAGCCAGATCTGGTAGCCCGCGATCATCCGTTTTTCCTTGCCACTCAATCCCCTGAGGTAGGCGCCCGAGCTGGTGTCGCCGATGTCCACGCCCACCACGCGGGCGACCCGGTCCGGGTGGCGCGCGGCGAACTCGTAGCCGAAGAAACAGCCCCAATCGTGCACCAGCAGCGTGACCGACTGGTGCGGGCTGACCGCGTCGACGATCTTGCGGATCAGGCCGGTCATGGCGTCCACCGACGCCGCCCTGGGCGGTTTGGCCAGGTCGTAGCCCGGCAGGCAGAAGCGCACACAGCGGTAGCCCTCGCGCAAGGCCACCACGGTGCTGTCCCACAGGGCCGGGGTGTCGGGCCAGCCGTGCAGCATCACCACCGTGTGCGGGCCCTCGCCTTCCACCACCACATCCACGTCATCGATCTGCAAAGCTTCCTTCATGAGCGAGAGCCTCCGGCGGTTGGGTGGTGAATGGGCAGCGCGCATCGTACTGGAATGGAACACCCGGCGTCAGGGAAATCCCGGGCGTGCGGGCGGCGCGGCGGGCGTTCATGATGGCCGGCGAACCTTTGCACCCCCGCACCGCCGAGACCGACATGAACCCAGCATCCGCCCCCACCCCTTCCTACGCCCAGGGCCCGCAGAGCCCGGCCCTGCACGACATCACCATCGGCGAGGCGCTGGCCCGCGCCGCCCACCAGTGGGGCGAGCGCGAAGCCCTCGTGATCCCGCACCAGAACGTGCGCTGGAGCTGGCGCGAGCTGCTGCAACGCAGCGACGCCGTGGCCGCCGGCCTGCTCGCGCTGGACCTGCAACCCGGCGACCGCGTGGGCATCTGGGCACCCAACTGCGCCGAATGGACGCTGATGCAGTTCGCCACCGCGCGCGCCGGCCTGATCCTGGTCAACATCAACCCCGCCTACCGCGCCAGCGAACTGGCCTACGCGCTCAACAAGGTCTCGTGCAAGGCCCTGGTGCTCGCGCCCGCGCTCAAGACCAGCAACTACATCGAGATCCTGCGCAGCCTCGCCCCCGAGCTCGACGCCGCCGCCCCCGGCCAGCTCCATGCCCAGGCCCTGCCGCACCTGCGCTGGGCGATCCGGCTCGGCCAGGAAAAAACCGCGGGCATGCTCAATTTCGACGACCTGCCCGCGAAAGCCGGCGACGCCCAGCGCGCGCAACTCGCGGCCATCGGCCCCGGGCTCGCGCCCACCGACCCGATCAACATCCAGTTCACCTCGGGCACCACCGGCTTCCCCAAGGGCGCCACGCTGACCCACCGCAATATCCTGAACAACGGCTTCTTCGTCGGTGAGGCCATCCGCCTCACACCCGAAGACCGCCTGTGCATCCCCGTGCCGCTGTACCACTGCTTCGGCATGGTCATGGGCAACCTCGCCTGCGTCACGCACGGCTGCGCCATGGTCTACCCCTCCGAGGCCTTCGACCCCGCCGCCGTGCTGCAGACCGTGCAGGCCGAACGCTGCACCGCGCTCTATGGCGTGCCCACCATGTTCATCGCCGTGCTCGACCACCCGCAGTTCGGCGCCACCGACCTCTCCAGCCTGCGCACCGGCATCATGGCCGGCTCGCCCTGCCCCATCGAGGTCATGAAGCGCGTGCAATCGCTGATGAACATGCGCGAAGTCACCATCGCCTACGGCATGACGGAAACCTCCCCGGTCTCCACCCAGAGCGCGGTGGACGACCCGGTGGACCGCCGCGTGTCCACCGTGGGACGGGTACAGCCCCACCTGGAGGTGCAGATCGTCGACACCGACAACCGCGCCGTGGCGCGCGGCCTGGTGGGCGAACTCTGCACGCGCGGCTACTCGGTGATGCAGGGCTACTGGGACGACGCCGAAAAAACCCGCGAAGCGATCGACCCCGAGGGCTGGATGCACACCGGCGACCTCGCCACCATGGACGCCGAGGGTTACGTCAACATCGTCGGCCGCCTGAAAGACATGGTGATCCGTGGCGGCGAGAACGTGTACCCGCGCGAGATCGAGGAGTTCTACTACCGCCACCCCAAAGTGCAGGACGTGCAGGTGGTCGGCGTGCCCGACCCGCGCTTTGGCGAGGTGCTCTGTGCCTGCGTCGTGCTCAAGGCCGGCGAGAAGGCCACCGTGCAGGAGCTTCAGGACTTCGCGCGCGGCCAGATCGCCCACTACAAGGTGCCGGCCTACATCGAGTTCGTCGACGCCTTCCCCATGACCATCACCGGCAAGATCCAGAAGTTCCTGTTGCGCGAGGCCATGGTCAAGAAACTCGGCCTCAAGGCGGCAGCAACGGCCTGACTAGCGCAGCAGGGTCAGCGCCAGCCCGGCCAAGGCGCACACCCCCAGCAGCGGCATCACGCCCCACTTGAGGCGGAACAGCGCCACCAGCGCCAGCAACGTGATGACCGCCGAAGCAAGGTCGAACGGCCCGCCGAAGCCCTTGGGCCACCACACGTGGTACGCGAAGAACAGCGCGAGGTTGAGGATCACCCCCACCACGGCGGCGGTGATGGCCGAGAGCGGCGCGGTGAAGCCCAGCTTGCCGTGCGTGGCCTCCACCAGCGGGCCACCCGCCAGGATGAACACGAACGACGGCAGGAAGGTGAAGAAGGTCACCACCGTCGCCGCGAGCGCCGCGCCGAGGAACAGCGCGTCCGGCCCCAGCACGGACTTTGTCCATCCACCGACAAACCCCACGAAGGCCACCACCATGATGAGCGGGCCGGGCGTGGTCTCGCCCAGCGCCAGGCCGTCGATCATCTGAGCGCCGGTGAGCCACTGGTGCGTGTCCACCGCGCCCTGGTACACGTAGGGCAGCACCGCGTAGGCCCCGCCAAAGGTGAGCAGCGCCGCCTTGGTGAAGAACCAGCCCATCCGGGCCAGCGTGCCCTCCCAACCCTGCGTGGCCACCAGCGCGGCCATGCCCAGCAGCCACAGCGCCAGCCCCGCGCCCAGGACGTTCGCCAGATGGCGTTTCGAGAAACGCGCGTGCGCCGGCGTGGGCGTGTGGTCGTCGATCAAGGCCGGCCCATGGCCCGCCGCCTGGGCACCATGGCCACCGCCCAGCGCGAAGACCTGGGGCCAACGCCGCGCGCCGAAGTGGCCGATCAGGCCGGCGGCCAGCACGATGGCGGGGAACGGTGTGTCGAACCCGAAGATGGCCACGAAGGCGGCGGCGGCGATGCCCCACATCCAGGGGTTGCGCAACGCGCGCGTGCCGATGCGGTGCGCCGCGTGCAACACCAGCGCCGTCACGGCCGGCTTGATGCCGTAGAAAATGCCCGCCACCACCGGCACGTCGCCAAAGCGCAGGTACACCCAGGACAGGCCGATCAGGATGAACAGGGAGGGCAGCACGAACAGCGCGCCGGCCACGATGCCGCCCCAGGTGCGGTGCATCAGCCAGCCGATGTAGGTGGCGAGCTGCTGCGCCTCGGGGCCGGGCAGCAGCATGCAGTAGTTCAGCGCGTGCAGGAAGCGGCGTTCGCTGATCCAGCGGCGGCGCTCCACCAGCTCGGTGTGCATGATCGCGATCTGCCCGGCCGGCCCGCCGAAGCTGATGAAACCCAGCTTGAGCCAGAAGCGCAGGGCCTCGCCAAAGCCGACGGCGGCGGGGGGTTCGGGGGTGGCGGGTTCGGGCATGGGAACTGGGGTGAAGCAACCGCCCGCAATGTAGCCCATCCCCTTGAAACCGCGGTGACGGACCGCCTCTATTTCGCCAGCATCCACGCCACCGTCTGGCCCACCACCTCGGCCTCGATGCCGTTGAAGCCGTGGTGGCTCTGCGTCCGGCCCCTGGGGCGCGGCCAGGCGATGACGGCCTGAACATCGACCACATGGTCAGCTTGCTGGCGAAACCCGCTCAGGTACGGAGGGCGCTGCTTCTCCGAAGGCGCGTCCACCACCGCGACCGTCACGCCCTGCTGCGCAAACAGGGCGCGAGATCGCACCAGGGAGTTGCCGCCACCCCAACCACCCGCTCGACCACCTGCGCATGCAAATCTGTGTGCCACAGAACAGCGCCAATGATCAACAAGGGGATGCGCATGAAGGGCCTCGTGCAAGTGAAGTCATATTCGCCACGGACAGGCCCGTTGTCGAGTGATATTTCACACGAAAGACCTCGCAAGCTCTGATACGCTGGCAGGGCGCCACCCAAAAGAAGAGGGAGCCCCTTGACGACCGCTGCACCCCGCGACCGAGTTCTGACCTGGATACTGCCGCTGCTGCCCGCGGTGGTGGCCTTGGTGTTGCTGGTTCTCTCGCTGCTGCTGGCCGAGATCATCGTGGCCAAGGAACTGGAACAGCGCGCGGGCACCCGTGTCGAGCAATCCGCCCAGCTGTACGCGGACCAGATTTCGCGCTCGCTGGCCCGCCGCACCGTCGAACTCCAGCTGCTCGGCGAAATGGCCCGGGCCGACATCCACACCGACACCTGGCGCGATCAGATACAGCGCCTGAAGATCAGCACCAACAGCTACGTGTGGATCGGTGTGACCAATGAGCACGGCGAAGTGGAAGTGGCCAGCGATCGCCTGCTCGAAGGCACTTCGATCGCCCATCGCGGGGTGTTCACCAACGGCCGGGACGGCCTGTGGTTCGGCAGCCTGCATCCGCCGGTGGCGCTGCGCGACCCCCTGAGCAAACGGGGTCTGCAGGTGCCGGAAGAGCTCGCCGACATCGCCATGCCCGTCTACGACACCCAGGGGCTGACCCGTGGGGTGATCGCCGCGCACCTCGACGCCCGCTTCTTCGACCAGTTGCGCCAGCAGGTGCTGGGGCCGCCAGAGGTCCGCCGGTCCCTGAACCTGGCCCTGGTCGACGCCGACGGGCGCGTGCTGATCGGGGAGCGGCCGACGGTGACCGACAGCGAATGGAACGTTCTGCTGACCGGCCCTGAAGAAGACGCCCACACTGTGCAGGACGACAAAGGCAGGCACTACCTCCTCTCGCACGTGGCCATTCAGCCCCGGGACTCGGAACTGCGCACCCCATGGCAGGTGGTCGGCTACCAGCCGCTGAGCGCCGCGGTCGAGCCCGTGCGCCAGCTCGAGCGCAGCCTGCTGACCTGGGGCGGCATCACCACGCTGCTGCTGGGCCTGGCCGGTTTCGCGATCTCGCGCCACCTGGCGCGGCCTTACAGCCAGTCCGAGCAACACCTGCGCGAACAGGGCGAGGTGCTGAGCGCGGTGATCAACTCCGCGAGCGATGCGGTGATCAGCGTGGATCTGCAGGGGCGCATCAGCCTCTTCAACCCCGCCGCCGCCCGCATCTTCGGCCACCCCGAGAGCAGCATGATCGGGCAGCCACTGGACGTCCTGCTGCCGGAGATGCAACGCGCCCAGCACCTCGGCCACCTGCAGCGTTTTGCGGAATCCCACACCACCACACGCCCCATGGGTGTAGGGCGCGTGACCGGCCTGCGGGCCGACGGCCAGACGCTGAATCTCGAAGCCTCGATCTCGCAGATCACCGTGCGCGGCAACAAGGTGCTCACCGCCATCCTGCGCGACGTGACCGAGCGCGTGCGCGCCGAGCGCGCCGTGGCGCAGTACCAGCTCGAGCTCTCCGAACTCACGCGCCGCCTGCTGCATCAGGAAAAACAGACCACGCGCCGGCTGGCCCAGATCCTGCACGACCAGCTCGGACAGACGCTGGGCGCGATCCGGCTGTCGTTCGACGCGCTCACGGGCATGATCCCGCTCGGCCTGCCCGACAAGGCCAAAGAGCGCGCCTTCAAGCTGGGCAACATGATCGACACCGCCAACACCGAGGTGCGCCAGGTGCTGGTGGAGCTGCGTCCACCGCTGCTGGATGAACTCGGCCTGCAGGCGGCGCTGGAAAACGAGGTGCACACGCGCACCCCCGATGCCGAGCCGGTGGCGCTGCTGCTGAAAATCTCGCCCACCGCAAGCGACGTGCGCTGGCCCGCCGACGTGGAATACGCCGCCTTCATGGTGGCCCGGGAAGCCCTGGCCAACGCCGTGATGCACGCCAACGCGAGCCAGGTGGTGGTGCGTGTCGATGGCGAAGCCGAGTGGTTGCACCTTCAGGTGACCGACGATGGCAAAGGCCTGACGCCCAAGATGGCCGCTGGCCGGCCCGGGCACCTCGGCATCGTGGGCATGCGCGAACGCGCGCTGGCCATCGGTGCGCGCATGGAAGCCAAGGGCCTGCCCAAAGGCGGCACCGTCATCTCTCTCACCTGGGGAACCCCACCGGCCATCCCCCCCGGAGAACCGTCACCCGCAAGACCCTGATTGCGCCACCTTGAGACTGCCATGAGCGACATATACCTGGTAGACGACCACGCGATGATGAGGGACGGCCTGCGCGCGGTGCTCGAAGGCGCCGGGCACCACGTGGTCGGCGAATCGGACCAGCCCACCCCCGCGCTCGCCGACATCGTGCGCCTGGTGCCCACCGTGCTGCTGCTCGACCTGCACCTGTCCCACCGCTCCGGCTTCGAACTGCTCGAACAGCTGCAGCGGCGCAAACTCAGCACCCGCACCATCCTGCTGACCATGTCGGCCCAGCCCAGGCACGTGGCCGAAGCGATGCGCCTGGGCGCCTTCGGCTACGTGCTCAAGGGCTCGCCCTCGCGGGACGTGATCGACGCGGTGGCGGCGGTGAGCGAGGGCCGCAAGTACCTGGGCATCGGCGTGGCCGAGCTGGCGGTCGAAGGACTCATGGGCGACGCCCCGCCCAGCAGCATCGAATCGCTCTCGGCGCGCGAACAGCAGGTCATCCTGCTCGTGGTGCGCGGCCTGACCAGCGTGGCCATCGGCGAACAGCTGCACCTCTCGCCCAAGACGGTCGAGTCCTACCGCAGCCGGCTCATGGCCAAGCTCGGCGTGAGCGACCTGCCCGCGCTCGTGCGCCTGGCCATCCGCGAAGGCCTGATCAGCGCCGAAGACGACTGAGGACTTTCGCACAGGCGCCCTGGGCTTGCGGGTGATTCCGCCCCGTGCCGTCCAGTTTTCCCCGCAGGCACGCGCCCCGATGCGCTGCACAGTCTCTGCATGGCGGCGCGGCTTCTCGCGTCCAGCCGACAGGAGCCTGAGATGACCGTTTCCCTCCCCGCGCCGTTCGACACCCAGCCCCTGCAGGTGCTGGTGGTCTGCCCGCGTGGGGAATACCTGGACACGGTGCGGGGCCTCGTCGGCGACTGGGTGCGCAGCACCCAGATCTACTGGACGGTTGACCCCGTGGCCGCCCTGCGGCGCGCGCAGCAATCGCCCCCGGCCCTGGCCATCCTGGACGCCCGCATCGACCGCGCCAGCGGCTGCATGCTCAGCCGCGAACTCGCGCTCGCCCACACCGACTTCGACGTGTTGAGCTTCGACGACCCCGGCGCCAACTGCGTGCAGTGCCAGCCCAGCACCTGGCACTGGTCCGAACTGCCCCGCGCCATCGGCTGGTGGGTGCAACGCCACCTGGTGCTCGCGCCCCCGGCCCACTGAACCTGCGCCCGCACTAGACTCCGGTATGCACAGCGGCTACCGGGTGTTGGTGACAGGGGGATACGGCTTCTTCGGCAGCCGCCTCGTCGAGCGCCTGGCGCGGCTTGAAGGCCTGAGCATCGTGGTCGCTGGCCGGCACGCGGCCTCCGCGCAAGCCCTGGTTCAAACGCTCCAGGCCTCCGCCGCCGCGGAGCTTCATGCCGCGGCGCTGGACGTCCATACCCCCTCTCTCGAACAGACCCTGGCGCAGTGGACCCCGGATGTGGTGGTGCACACCTCGGGCCCCTTCCAGGGCCAGAACCACCACGTGGCCGAGACCTGCATCCGCCACGGCACGCACTACATCGATCTGGCCGACGGCCGTGACTTCGTCGCCGGCATCGGCGCCCTGGACGCCTCGGCCAAAGCGGCCGGTGTGCTGGTGCTCAGCGGCGCCAGCTCCGTCCCCGCGCTGTCGGCTGCGGCCGCGGACCACCTCAGCCGAGGCATGGCGCTGGTGCGCTCCATCGACATCGGCATCAGCCCGGGCAACCGCACCGAGCGTGGGCTCTCCACCGTGCAAGGCATCCTGAGCTATTGCGGGCAAACCATCGCGCACGCCGACGGCCGCAGCGAACTCGGCTGGGGGCGGTCGTACCGCCATCGGTATGGCGCACCGGTCGGGGCGCGGCTGCTCTCACCCTGCGAGGTGCCCGACCTGAGCCTCCTCCCCGCGCGCTACCCGGGCTCGCCCACGGTGCGGTTCGGCGCGGGCCTGGAACTGGCCTTCCTGCACCGGGGCATGAACCTCATGGCGCTGGCCCGGCGCCTGGGCCTGGTGCGCGACTGGTCGGCCCACGCCAGGCTGCTCACCCGCGCGGCGGACCTGTTCAAGACCTGGGGCAGCGATGCCGGGGCCATGCACGTGCGGGCCAAAGGGGTGGACCACCGGGACCAACCCATCGCGCGCACCTGGGAACTGATCGCTACCGAGGGCCACGGGCCCTATGTGCCCACCCTCGCGGCCTGGGCCCTGGTGAAGAAACTGGCGGCCGGCGAGCCCTTGCCGAGCGGCGCCCGGCCGTGCACCGGCCTGCTGTCCCTGGAGGACTTTGATGAAGCCGCCACCGGCCTGCGCATCACCACGCGGGTCGAGGAGGCATGACGGCGCCGGTTTCAGCGGAACACGCTCACCGCCTCCACCAGCCGCTTCGTCTGCTGCTGCAGGCTTTGTGAGGCGGCGGCACCCTGCTCCACCAGGGCCGAGTTCTGCTGCGTCACCTGGTCGAGGTGGCCCACGGCCTGGCTCACCTGCTGGATGCCGCCGCTCTGCTCGATCGTGGCCGCGCTGATCTCGCTGATGAGGTCCGACACGCGCCGCACCTGCTGCACGATCTCGTCCATCGTCTTGCCCGCGTCGTCCACCAGTCGCGTGCCGGCCTCCACCTTGCCCGCGCTGGCGCCGATCAGCTGCTTGATTTCCTTGGCCGCCTCGGCGCTGCGCTGCGCCAGGCTGCGCACCTCACCGGCCACCACCGCGAAGCCCCGACCCTGCTCACCGGCCCGAGCGGCTTCCACCGCCGCGTTCAACGCCAGGATGTTGGTCTGGAAGGCGATGCCGTCGATCACGCCGATGATGTCGCTGATCTTGCGCGAGCTCTCGGTGATCTCGCTCATGGTGTGCACCACCTGGGACACTGCATGGCCGCCGCGCGAAGCCGCGTCGCTGGCCGTGCCCGAGAGCTGGTTGGCCTGGCTGGAGGTCTCGGCGTTCTGGCGCACGGTGGCGGTCATCTGCTCCATGGACGCCGCCGTCTGCTGCAGGCTGGACGCCGCCTGCTCGGTGCGCTGGCTCAGGTCGTTGTTGCCCTGGGCGATCTCGGTCACCGCCGTCTGCACCGTCAGCACCTGCTGGCTCACGTCGTCGATCAGCCAGCGGAACATCAGGCCCAGCTGGCTGATGGTGCGCATGGTCATGCCGATTTCGTCCACCCGGTCCATGTGCGCCACCTTGTGGGTGTCGCCCGTGGCCACGCGCAGGGCCTGCTCGCGCAGGTACTCCAGCGGGCCGGCCAGCTGCGATTCGAGGAACAAGCCCGCCAGGCCCACGCCCACGGCGGACAGGCCGGCGAACTCCGCCCAGGCCATCCCTTCCATGCCAAGCACCCGCGAGCCACCCACCAGCGCGGCCAGCAACACCGCCAGCGGCAGGCGGATGCGGCTGCGCACGCCCATGGTCTTGAACACGGTCGTCAGCCCCATCAGCCCGGTGCGCAGCAGCAGGCCCTTGTGCAGCTTCAGGTGGCGGGCGCGGCCCTCGCGCATGTCGGCGTAGAGCCGCTCGGCGCCGGCAATCTCTTCGCGGCTGGCCTTGGTGCGCACCGACATGTAGCCCACGGTCTGGCCGTTGCGAATCACCGGCGTGGCGTTGGCCCGCACCCAGTAATGGTCACCGTTCTTGCGGCGGTTCTTCACCAGGGCCGTCCAGGGCTCACCGCCCTTGAGCGTGGCCCACATGTCGGCGAACGCCTCCTTGGGCATGTCCGGGTGCCGCACCAGGTTGTGCGGCTGGCGCTGGATCTCCTCCAGCGTGAAACCGCTCACGTCCACGAACGCTGCGTTGGCGTAGGTGATGTGGCTCTGGGTGTCGGTGGTCGACATCAGCGTGGCATTGTCGGGGAACTCGTATTCACGCTGGGTAACGGGAGAGTTGACGCGCATGGCGGATACCTTGAATGTGTGGACAGATGTCTGCTGTATCGACGCCCCCGGGGCCGTCTTGTGTGGGGAAACCATGTCTTTTTTGCTCACCCCGGCCCGCCCGCTTGCGCTAAGCTCCCGTTCATCGGCCCCCCAAAGCCAGCCAGCCCAAGGAGACACCCATGAGCCCATCGAGCTTGCGCACGGTCCTGGTGTTCAGCGCGGAAGACCAGGCCTGGATCCGCCGCACCCCCATCACCGTGCCCGCCTTCTGGCAAGGCCACTCGGTGCAACCGGCCCAGGGCGACCTGGTCCGCCTGGGTGGCCGGCAATTCCTCATCCGCGGCCGCGTGTGGGAACACGACGGCGAAGGCCCCATCCTCAAGCTCTACATGGGCGACGCCCACGCCCAGAGCGACACCACCCTCGGCTAAACCACGCTCGGACCAACCGGAAAGCCCCCATGCCCATCGAACTCTGGCTCGCCTTCGTCGCCGCATCGGCCGTCATGCTGATCATTCCCGGCCCGACCATCCTCACCGTCATCAGCTACTCCATGGCCCACGGCCGGCGCGCCAACGTGCCGCTGGTGGCGGCCGTGGCGCTGGGCGACTCCACCGCGCTGGCGGTCTCGCTGCTCGGCCTGGGCGCGCTGCTCGCCACCTCGGCCTTCTGGTTCACCCTCATCAAATGGGCCGGCGGCCTGTACCTCATCTACCTGGGCGTCAAGCTGCTGCGCGCGGGCATCTCGTCCACCGAACTGGCCGCCCCACCCGCACCGCAATCGCGCTGGCGCCTGTTCGCCAACACCTACCTGGTGACCGCGCTCAACCCCAAAGGCATCGTGTTCTTCGTGGCCTTCCTGCCTCAGTTCATCAGCCCCTCGGTGCCGGTGGGCCCGCAGCTGTGGGTGCTGGCCATCACCTTCGTGGTGCTGGCCACGCTCAACGCCACGCTATATGCCGTGTTCGCGGCCTCGGCGCGCCGGGTGCTCACCTTGCCGCGCGCGCAGCGGCGCTTTCACCTCGCGGGCGGCTCGCTGCTGACGGCGGCGGGCGTGTGGGCCCTGATGGCCCGGCGCGCGGCCTGAATCAACGAAAGAACGAACAAACGAGCGGGCAGGCTCAGGCGGCGACGGCGATCGACTCCGTGTAGATGAAGCTGTTGCACGCCGCCACGAAGGCCCGCGGCGTCTGGCGCGCGCCAAAGCCGTAAACGCGCAGACCCTCGCGCCGCAGGCAGAAGGCCAGTGGTGTGAGGTCGCTGTCCGACGACGCGAGGCACACCCCGTCGAACTGGCCCGTGTTCGCCAGCGACATCGCGTCCAGGCTGAGCACGATGTCGGCGGCGTTCTTGCCCATGGCGTAGGGAAAGAGCTGCACCGGCTCGATCGCGTTGTGCAGCAGCACGTTCTTGCAGCGGCTCATGCCCGGCCGGGACCAGTCCGCATACGCGCGCTTGACCGCCAGCACGCCATAGCTCGCGGCGCGCAGGAGGATGGGACGGGTGAGTGTGTAGGAGACGTTTTCCGCGTCGAACAAGACGGCGAGTCTCTGTTGCTTGTGCTGCAGCCGGGGCATGTGGTGGCTTCCCTGTTCGTTGGTGAACAGCCGCCGCCCTGGATAAGGGCGGCGGCCTGAACGGGGTGAGAACCGGAAACGCTGGGCAAACCGGTAGGCCTTGCGACCTCCCGTCCAGGCCGCCAAAAAGGCATAGGTCTGGAACGACAGAGGCCATTTTCCTTGCCAGGTTCACGGCCTCCGCCTACGTTTGCAGGTTCTCACACCCGGCTCACCTTTTTCGTGAGCGGGAAAGACTTTATGCCAATCCCCGCAGGTGCGGCGGACTGTTTCATTGTCAGATCGGCTGCAACTGGACGTTCGACGAGCGGTCCGCAGCAAGCCCTTTCTTCCGGGCCGCAGACCAGGACATACGCCTGCGCAGCAACGCAGGACTGCTTCGAACACAGGCCGCCTGCATAGAATGGCCGCCATCGGCCACACCCCGGAGAACCTTTCTCCTTTCTACCCCTTCTCTACCATGCGCCTGCTTCGTGCCCTGCTGATCGCGGCCCTTTTCGCCACCTCCTTCGTGGCCCGCGCGGCCGACACCTTTCCGGTGCGCAGCGTCGCCCTCGTTCCCGCTGCCGATCCCATCGAGTACACGCTCACCAGCCGCACAGCCGCCGTCTTCATCTTCCCGATAGCCTCTGCGGGCGCATGGGCCGACTCACGCGACAAGACCCGCGCTTTCACCGCCCTCACGAAGTCTCGCCAGCCCGCTTACGGGGCCTACCTCAGCAAGCTGGTGGCCGACCGGCTGCGCGCGGCGGGCTACCAGGTTCGGCTGATCGAGCCTGAACACCGCGACCCGGCCGACCCGGATGGGGTGGACCTCGAAGCCCTGGTGTTCGATGAAGACATCGGCATGCAACTGCAGTTCGACACCATGGGCTTCTTCTCCGACATGGGGACCATGGGCTTCGCGCCCAAGGTCAACGTCGACGCGCACTCCTTTCTGCGCAGCGGTGCCGAAAACCCGTTCAGCACCACGATCTACTACGGGGTGGATGCCCGACCCAACAAGGACTGGGCGATCATGGCCCCCGACACCGCGAACATCCCCTCGTTCGAGGTCTTGATGGGCGAGCCTGAGCGTGTCGACGCGGTCTACCGCGACGCCTTGAACCTGCTGGCCGAGCGCATCGCCACCCAGTTCATGGCGTCCTCCCCGCTCAAGGCCGCTGCAGCGCCCTGACACAGGCACGCCGATTGCGCCCTGCGGCCTCCGTTTCCAGGACATGCCTGCCACAGCGGACGAGCGTGTTCGGTTTCATTCGAGCAACAGCGCAATGCCGAAGACGATGGCAGCCAAACCGGCGATACAGAAAACAATCGCCATCAGTTGCGCGAGCGATGAGCCTTGAATCAGCGCTCGGGTTCTAGCGTAGTGCTCCGCCTGCTCGGACAGATCTGGAGCACCCGGTCCGAACACCCTCTCCGCCACTTCACGTCTCGTCAACTGGCGAGTGACAAGTGACCCGAGAGCATCCCATCCAACCCATGGGAGGGAAGCGCCGAGCACGATCCAAAACCACCCCATAAACGTTCTCCACGAATGCCTGCTTATGGCAGAAAAGAGCCATCGTTGCCCCGCAGGAACGGCCTAAAAAAGCCTGTCGCCGACCAACCACTGCCTCGGAATCACTTCGCGCACTGCCTGAGTTTCTCAATCACCGCCGCGCCGCCCGTCCATTGAATGGCCATCAGCGTTTTCCCATCCAGCGACAGTCTGAAGCTCTGTTGATCGCGCATGCCATCGAGCGCCGCAGCCAGCCCGGGCACAGCGAACATCACCGTGCCCACCTCCCTGGACTCCCTGTAATTGAATACCTGAAGGGTCTGGGCAGGTTCGTCGTCTTGCTGGAGGGTGATTCTCAATTTCTCGACTTTTTGGGGTTTGGGCAGCCCTGCACCCTGAAAAATCAGCCAGGCATCGGTTTTGGGCTTCTGGAACCCCACGATGGTCACGACGCCACCTTCGTCGAGCTTGTATTTGGAAAACACCGCCGCGCACAGGTTGCCCTCGGGCGTGGCTTTCGTCTCCACATGCCATACGCCTTTGGCATGCGCCCGCCGTTTTTCCTGTCGCTCTTTTTCCTGCTCCGCCAGTCCTTTTTGCAAGGCGCGGCTTTCCTCCAGCGTGAGGCCTTGAGCGGGAGGCCCCTTCGGCCCGAGGGAATCCACGTAGTCTCTTTGCTGACGGATCCAGTCGTCCATGCTGTATTGGTAGGGCGGACTGCAACCATTCCCGTTGAACTGCATGCCAATCGGGCAAGCCGTTGCGGTGAGCGGCAACGAAAGTGCAAGGAAAAACAGGATCGCTGGTGTTTTCATGGGGTGTTCTCCCGCATCGGCAAGCTGGTGAAGTGCTGACTGCTCTGGCGCCTTGCATTCTGCTTCATCGTGCAGCGACGGGTGCTTTGCGAGGCGCCGCCCCGCGCAGACAATGCGCCATGGCCCACGATCCCGACCTGATCCCCACCCACACGACCACAGCCCCCTCCTCCATCGCGCGCTGGGTGGCGCGGCACCACGGGCTGGAGGTGCGGCAATGCCACCTGATCCGCCGGGGCCTGAACGACAACTACGCCCTGCGGTCCACCGACGGCAGCCGCTGCGTGGCGCGCCTCTATTCCATCCGCCCGCGCGGCGACTTCAACGTCGAATTCGAAGCCTCGCTGCTCATGCACCTGAACGCCCAAGGCGTGGGCGTGGCCGCGCCGATGCTCACGGCGGACGGGCAAACGCACATCCCGCTTCAGTTCCCGGAAGGGCCGCGCGCGCTGGCGCTGTTCCGCCATGCCGAAGGCACCGTCCCCGACACACTGGAAGACATCGAGCTGACCGGCCGCACGCTGGCCCACATCCACGGGGTGGCTCGCGAATACGCAGGCCCGCCCAGCCGCTATACGCTGGACGGCCACCACCTCGCCGGCCGAACCCTGGGCTACCTGCAGGCCTATCCGGACCTGAACGCCGGTTTGCTCGAAACCTACGGCCAGCTGGTGCACCGCCTGCTGGACGAGCTGGCCACCGCCGAAGGCGGGCTCACGCGCGTCGTCTGCCACGGCGACACGCACGGTTTCAACAACCACGTGCACACCGACGCGGCCGGCACCCGCAAGACGGTGTTCTTCGACTTCGACGATGCCGGCCCCGGCTTCCTGGCCTACGACCTGAGCGTGCTGCCCTGGTCGCACATGGTCCGCAAAAACCTCAAGGAGCCCGACGACACCCTGCGCGAGCGCTGGACGCACTACCTGCGCGGCTACCGCGAAGGCGGCGGCGAGGTGAGCGAGGCGGACCTGGCGGCATTGCCGCTGTTCCTGCAGCTGCGGCACCTCTGGAACCTGGGCGAGGCCGCCGGGCGGCTGCACCACTGGGGAACGAATTCGATGCCGGTGGACTGGATGCAGAAGCAGGGAGAGGTGTTCGAGGCCTGGCGAGGGCTGGACATGCGCACCTGATGGACTGCGCTGGTTCCGCTGGCGCAGCACCGAGGGTGTTTGGCGAAGAGAATCCGCACTTCGTCGCAAGACGCGAGACCCGTGGACGCCCCGTCCAGATAATCGCGAACGTCATTCCAACCGAGGCTCGCGCCACATGAAAACGCTCAACACAAAACGGTTCTCCGTGGTCCTCACCCTGGCGCTGACCGGTGCCTGCGCCCACGCCGCCGGTTTTCAGCATGGATTCGCCGCGGACCCGGACGGCAAGCCACTCGAAATCGGCATCTGGTACCCGAGTTCGGCCGCGGTCCTGCCCGTGGCGATGGGCCCGACAACGATGAGCGTGGCCGTCAAAGGGCCGGTGCAAGGCAAGGCACTGCCGCTTGTGTTGATCTCGCATGGCACTGGCGGCTCGTTTCTCGGGCACTTCGATACGGCCATGGCGCTGGCCGACGCCGGCTTCGTGGTGGCGGCCGTCACGCACACGGGCGACAACTACGCCGATCAGAGTCGCGCCGTCGACATCATGGACCGCCCCCGGCAGATCAGCCAGGTGATCAACCACATGCTGGCGAGCTGGGATGGTCGTGCGGCGATCGACCCGGCGCGCGTCGGCATGTTTGGCTTCTCCGCCGGCGGCTTCACCACGCTCGCGAACATCGGTGGGGTGCCTGACTTTTCAAAGATCGAACCGGTGTGCCGGCAATACCCCGGCGACTTTGCATGCCAGCTCCTGGCGAAGAACGGCGGCAGCAACGTCACCCCGCCCGCCGCGTCCGCCATCGCCAACGCGGCAGACCCTCGGATCAAGGCCGCTGTGGTGGCCGCACCAGCGCTCGGCTTCAGCTTCGCACCCGATGGGCTCAAGAACGTCAAGGTCCCCGTGCAGCTCTGGCGCGCCGAGGACGACGCCATCCTTCCACATCCGCGCTACGCCGAAGCGGTGCGGCTCGCATTGCCGCAGGCACCGGAGTACCACCTTGCCCCCAAGGCAGGACATTTCGACTTCCTGGCGCCGTGCAGCAGCGCGCTGGCGTCGATCGCACCCCCCATTTGCACCAGCGCTCCAGGTTTCGATCGGGTCGAGTTTCATGCCCGCTTCAATGCAGCGGTCGTCGGATTTTTCAGCATGACACTGCGGGCGCATTGATCCCGGGCGCGACGACCGCCGCGCTCAAAGCACCTGACAAGCCTGCTCGAAACTCAAGCGAGCATTGCGGTCGAACACCTTGCCATCCCCGTACCCGAGGTTGATCAGGAAGTTCGCGCGCCAGCGCCCGTCGGGGAAGAACTCGGCGTTCACCTTGGCCAGGTCCACGCCGCTCATGGGTCCGCAGTCCAGACCCAGCGCGCGCGCCGCGATGATGAAGTACGCCCCGCCCAGCGTGCTGTTCCGGGTGGCCGTGGCTTCGCTCAGCGCGGGGTTGCTCTCGAAGTTTTCCTTCGCGCCTTCACGGTGCCACACCTGGGGCATGAACTCGTGGAAGCGGGTGTCGGCACACACGATGACCGTGACCGGTGCCACGCGCGTCTTGTCGAGGTTGCCCGGCGAGAGCGCGGGCAGCAGGCGCGCGCGCGCCTCGGGCGTCTTGAGGAACACGTAGCGCGCCGGCTGCGTGTTCATCGAGGTCGGCCCCATGCGGGCAATGTCGTACACCTGCTTGAGCAGCTCGTCGGGCACGGGCTTGTCGAGGAAGGTGTTGGCGGTGCGCGCCTTGAGGAAGATCTGGTCGAGGGCTAACGCGTCGAGGGTCATGGTGTGAGGCAGAAAGTAGAAGAAGAAAAACTCAGTCCAAACTGATGTTGGCGGCCCTGATGAGACCGGTCCATCGTTGCACGTCCCGTGCCAGCATGGTCTTTGTGTCGGCCACGCTGATTTTCATGGGCGAACCGCCCGCCTTGCGGAAGGTTTCCTGAAGCTCGGGCGTGGCGATGATTTTCGCCAGTTCGGTGCGCAGCCGCGCCAGCACCTCGGGCGGGGTCCTGCTGGGCGCGAAGTAACCGAACCACGATTCCAGTTCGAGCTTGACGGTGCCGGACTCGTTGATGGTCTGCACCGTGGGCTGCATGGGGTTGCGTTCGGCGCTGGAGACCGCGATGGCCTTGAGCTTGCCGGTGTCCACGTGCGCGCGGGTGGTGGGCGTGAGGTCGAAGAACAGGTCCACGCGGTCGCCGAGCAGGTCGGCGTACGCCGGCTGCGCGCCCCGGTAGGGCACGTGCACGATGTCCACGCCCGCCAGGCTCCAGAGCGCGGCGGCGATGACGTGCTGGCCCGAGCCGTTGCCGGCCGAGGCGTAGGTGAGCTTGCCGGGGTTGGCCTTGGCGTAGGCCACCAGGCCGGCCAGGTTGTTGAACGGCAGGCTGTTGCGGCCGAGCAGCGTGTAGCTGTAGCTCACGGCCAGGCCCACGGGTTCGAAGTCCTTGAGGCTGTCGTACGAAAGGTTCTTGTACAGGCCCATGTTCAGGACCATGTTCGACACCGAGCCGGTGAGCAGGGTGTAGCCGTCGGGCGTGGCCTTGGCGGCGGCGTCGGTGCCCACCACGGTGCCCGAGCCGGTGCGGTTCTCCACCACCACGGGCTGGCCCAGCGGCTGGGCGAGGCGGTCGGCGAGCGCGCGGCCCACGAAGTCGAAGCCACCACCGGGCGGTTGCGGCACGATCACGCGCAGGGGCCGGTTGGGGTAGTCGGCCTGCGCCCAGGCGGCGGCCGGGGCCAGGGAAGCGAGGGCGGCGGCCGGCACGGCGGCGAGCAGTTGGCGGCGAAGCGGCGAAGCCGGTCCCCCGCACGTCGGATCGAGTGCGTTCATGTCTTGTCTCCTTGTTGTGGTGTCTGACGCGGTTGGACAGCGGCCCGCGCCCGCCGCATGAAACTCAGCCCGGGTTCACTTCGCGCTCCAGCTCGCCGCCGGCCAGCCAGCGCGCGCCACGGCGGTAGAGCTCGTCCACCACGGGGCCCTTGAGCATGGGCATGTCCATCTTCACCGTGTAGCCGATGCGGGTCTGGATGTAGGCCAGGTGGCGGTAGCCCTCGGGCATCCTGGCCAGGGCTTCCTGGTCGAGCGCGAGCACGGCGGTGGAGTCGATCGGGTCGATGCGGTCTTTTTCGTAGATGGGCTGGCGGTGCAGCAGCTTCCACTCGCCTTTTTCGCGCACCACGAAGTCGTAGAAGCGGCCGGTGCAGACCACGTCGCACATCACGGGGCCGTTGGCACCATCGACCATGCCGCGCTGCGAGATGGTCATCTTGGTCTGCGCGATGGCGCGGTCGCCCGCCACCTCGATCGCCGAGCCGCCCAGGAAGTGCAGGATGCTCACGCCCTTGGCCCAGCCTTCCTGCGTGACGCGGATGAAGTCGGCGAACGGTCCCTGGAACCAGGTGGCCATCATCACGCCCCGGGGGTGCCACACGGTGGCGAAGCGCTCCCAGTCGCCGGCGTCGCGCCACACGGCCCAGCGCTCCACCATCTGCCGGATCAGCAGTTCGTCTTTGAGTTGTTGTTCGATCATGGCTTGTCTCCTCGGGGGGTTGCGGTGATTCAAAGGGTTTCGAAGTCGACCTGGTGGCGCGCTGTGCGCACGCCCTCCAGTTCGTGGCGCACGCGGGTGTGCGCGGGGTGGTGGGCGTAGTCGTCGAGGGCCTGGCGCGACTCGAATTCGGCGTAGAGCACGGCGTCGCAGGCGTAGTCCACGCCGCTTTCGTCCAGGCCGATCTCCAGCCGCAGCAGGCCGGGGATCTGCTCGCGCAGGCCTTCGAAGGCGCGTTTGAGCCGCTGCGCGTTGTGCGCCTTGGCCACGGCGGTCTCGCCGTGCACGTTCCACATGACGATGTGTTTGATCATGTGGCGCGTGCGGCGGTGGCGGGCTGGGCCCGGTTGAGCACGAAGTCGAAGTCCAGCGTGTGGGTGCCATCGGGCTGCCGCACCCAGTCGGCCACCAGGGACTGGCGCACGCCGAACACCACATCCGAGTCGAGGTACTCGCCACCGTCGCGGAACACGTGCGTCACCAGCGTTTCGTAGCCGGGCGCCTGGATCATGAAATGCAGGTGCGCCGGGCGCCAGGGGTGGCGGCCGGTGGCGCGCAGCATGTCGCCCACCGGGCCGTCGTCGGGAATCGGGTACGGCTCGGCCACCACGCTCTGGAAGTGGAAACGCCCGTCGGGGCCGCTGCGCAGCACGCCCCGGCCCTGGGCCTCGGGCAGGTCGGTGCGCTGCACGTCGTACATGCCGTCGGCGTCGGCCTGCCACACGTCGATCACGGCATCGGCCACCGGCGCGCCGTCGAGCCCGCGCACGCTGCCGCGCACCAGGCAGGGCGTGCCGGCCGCGCCGTTGGCCACGTCGGCGCCATGCTCGTAGTGCGGCGCGCCTTCCACGTGGAAGGGCCCGAACACCGTGGCCTCGGTGCAGCCGGCGGGCTTGTCGTTGTTCTGCGCCACCGTCAGCATGGACAGGCCGAGCACGTCCGAGAGCAGGATGAATTCCTGCCGCTGGTTGGTGCATTTGTGGCCGGTGGCGGTGAGGAAGTCGATGCCGGCCTTCCACTCGGCCTCGGTCAGCTTCACTTCGCGCGCGAAGGCGTGCAGGTGCTGCACCAGGCTGGTCATGATCTGTTTGAGGCGCGGGTCTGGCGTGTTCGCCATGCGCGCGAGCACCGCCTGGGTGATGTTGTACTGGTCAAGGTTTCTCAAGCGTGGTCTCCGGGAGTGCCGGCACAATGTACGGCCTTGGGAGACCCCGAAAAAGACCTGAGACAAAAATGACTTTTTCGTCAGGCGCAACAAAGAGGAGACCATGGACCGCTGGACCGAGATCGAACTGTTCGTGCAGGTGGCCGAGACCGGCAGCCTGAGCCGCGCGGCCGAGCTGCTCAATTTGTCCAACGCCAGCGCGAGCCGCCACCTGGCCGCGCTGGAGACGCGCCTGGGCGTGCGCCTGGTGGAGCGCAACACGCGCCGCCTCTACCTCACCGACACGGGGCAGGAGTTCTTCCAGCGCTCGCGCGCCATCCTGGCCGACCTGCGCGACGCCGAGTCCACCGTGAACGCGGCCGCGCTCAACCCCACCGGCGTGCTGCGCGTCACCGCCTCGCTCTCGTTCTCCATGCACCACATCGCGCCGCTGCTGCGCGAGTACACCGAGCGCTACCCCAACGTGTCGGTGCACGTGGAGGCGGCCAACCGCTACCTGGACATCATCGACAACAACATCGACGTGGCGATCCGCAACCGCGAATACGAGCCCGACTCCAACATCACCATCCGCCGGCTCGCGGGCACGCGGCGCATCCTCACGGCGTCGCCAGCCTACCTGTCGCGCCACGGCGTGCCGCGCACCATCGACGACCTGCATCGGCACAAGCTGCTGATCTACACGCATGCCAACAACCCCAACGAACTGCGCTTCACGCGCGGCGACGAGCAGCAGACCGTCAACGTGAAGGGCCTGCTGGAGAGCAACGACGGCCAGATCCTGCGCGCCGCCGCGCTCGACGGCATGGGCATCCTGGTCCAGCCCAGCTACATCGTCTACGACGACATCGTCGCCGGCCGCCTGGTGCCCATGCTCGACGACTGGGACCTGCCCCGCCTCACCGTCAACCTGGCCTACCCCAGCCGCAAGCACCTCAGCGCCAAGGTGCGCACCTTCATCGACTTCATGGCCGCGCACTTCGAGAAGATGGACTACGAGCGCAAGTGGACGGGCCGCTTCTCCGTCTACTGACCGTCTCGCAGAGCGCCATTGCACGATGAACATCCGCCCTTTCCAGCCCGGCGACGAAGCGGCCCTCTACCGCGTGCACCGCGAGGCCATCCACCGCGTGGCTTCGCGCGACTACACGCCCGAGCAGGTCCAGGCCTGGGCGCCGGACCGGCAGGACCCGGGGCCGTGGGCCATCAAGATGCGCCGCCTTCGGCCCTTCGTGGCCGAGGTCGATGGCGTGATCGCCGGCTATGCGGACCTGCAACCCAGCGGCTACATCGATCACTTCTTCGTGTCCGCCGACTTTCCTCGCCAGGGGGTGGGCCGCCGCCTCATGGCGCGCATTCACGAAGAGGCGGCCCGCCAGGGCATCACCGAACTCACGGCGGACGTCAGCCGAACCGCACAGCCCTTCTTCGCCCGCTTCGGGTTCGAGGTCGTGGAGCAGCGCTTTCCCGTGCGCGCGGGTGTCATCATCCCGAACGCGTTGATGCGCAAACTCCTTGCACCACCCCAGGCCGCGGCCTGACCACCCCGCCATCGCCCCCACCATGCCGAGAAACGTCGAGATCAAAGCCCGCCTGGACAACTTCAGCGCCGTCGCCGCCAAGGCCGCCGCCATGGCCGACCACGGCCCCATCGCCATCGCGCAGGACGACACCTTCTTCCGCTGCGACAACGGCCGCCTCAAGCTGCGCGTGTTTTCAGAAACGGAAGGCGAGCTGATCTTCTACCGCCGCACCGACCGGCAAGGCCCCAAGGAATCGTTCTACGTGCGCTCACCCACGGCCAGCCCGGCCAGCCTGCGCGAGGCCCTCACGCTGGCGCACGGCCAGGTCGGCCGCGTCATCAAGGACCGCACGCTCTACCTCGTGGGGCGCACCCGGGTCCACCTCGACAAGGTGCAGGAGCTGGGCGACTTCCTCGAACTGGAGGTGGTGCTGGAAGACGGCGAAGCGCTGGAAGCGGGTGTGCAGGAGGCGCACCGCCTGATGAAGGAACTGGGCGTGGCGCCCTCGCAGCTGGTGGGTGGGGCGTATGTGGATTTGCTGACCAAGGGCCTGCGCTAACCCATCACCCGGGCCGCACACCCTCGAACGCATCCTGCAACAAGCGCCGGATTGCCCCCGCCTCCAGCGGCCTCGGGTTCGGGTACTGGTTGCTCATCGCGATCTCGCAGGCCTTGTCCAGGTCCTCGGCTTTCATGCCGATGTCCTTCAGCGCCACCGGCGCGCCGTTGGCTTTGGCGAGGTCGTGCACCGCCTGCGCCGCGCTCGCGCCGCCAAGGGCGCGGCGGATGCGTTCCATGGCTTGCGGGGCCGCCGCCGCGTTGTAGGCCAGGGCGTGCGGCAGCACGATGGTGTGCGTCTCGGCGTGCGGCAGGTTGAAGCTGCCGCCCAGGGTGTGGCAGAGCTTGTGGTGCAGGGCCATGCCCACCGCGCCGAGCACGGTGCCGCAGAGCCAGGCGCCGTACAGGGCGTCGGACCGCGCCTCGGCGTCCGCCGGCTGCGCGCGGATGCGCGGCAGCGCGCGGCCCAGCGCGGCGATGCCCTCTTCGGCCATGAGGTCGATGATGGGGTTGGCGTCGGTCGCGTACAGGCCTTCGGCCGCGTGCGCGATGGCGTTGATGCCGCTGGTCACGCTCATTGCCACGGGCAGGCCCAAAGAGAGTTCGGGGTCGTAGATCACCGTGCGCGGCAGCACGCGCGGGTCCTTGCCGGTTTTCTTCAGGCCGGCTTCGGTGATGCCGTAGATGGGCGTCATCTCCGAGCCCGCGTAGGTGGTGGGGATGGCGACGATGGGCAGGCCCGAGTCGAGCGCGATGGCCTTGCCCAGGCCGGTGGTGGAGCCGCCGCCGATGGCCACGGCGCAGTCCGCGCCCAGCTGGCGCGCCACCTCGCGGGCTTCGCGCGCGGTCTCGATCGGCACGTGCATCACCGCGCGGTCGAAGATGCCGGCGGCGCGCGCGCCGAGCAGTTCGGCCACGCGTTCGGCCGAGGCGCGTTGCTCGGGCGTGCTGAGCACCAGCGCGCGCGCCGCGCCCAGGGCGTCCATTTCGCGCGGCAGCTGGGCCAGCGAGCCGGCACCGAAGACCACGCGCGCCGGCAGGTTCTGGTAGACGAATGATTTCATGCCTTTTTGTCCCTATCTTGATGCGTCGTTCCCCGCGATGATCGCAGCCTATCCGGGCCCGGGTGCCTTTCGGGTCACCTGAAAATCAGTTTTCCGCAGAGGGAAATGTGGACACGAAATGGCGGGCCTTTCGCTGACAAAATGCGCGGGCACCCCCTGAAGGAGAACTTCCGTGATCAACAAGATCGCCGCCTCGGTCGCCGAGGCGCTCACCGGCATCGAAGACGGCGCCACCGTGCTCATCGGTGGTTTCGGCACCGCCGGCATTCCCGGTGAACTCATCGACGGCCTGATCGACCAGGGCGCGCGCGAGCTCACCGTGGTCAACAACAACGCCGGCAACGGCGACACCGGCCTGGCCGCGCTGCTCAAGGCCGGGCGCGTGCGCAAGGTCATCTGCAGCTTCCCGCGCCAGGCCGACAGCCATGTGTTCGACGCGCTCTACCGCAGCGGCCAGCTCGAACTCGAGCTGGTGCCGCAAGGCAACCTGGCCGAGCGCCTGCGCGCCGCCGGCGCCGGCATCGGCGCCTTCTTCACGCCCACCGGCTTCGGCACCGAACTCGCGAAGAACGCCGACGGCAGCGCGAAGGAAACGCGCGTGATCAACGGCAAGCCCTATGTGCTGGAGTACCCGATCTTCGGCGACGTGGCGCTCATCAAGGCCGAGCGCGGCGACCGCTGGGGCAACCTCACTTACCGCAAGGCCGCGCGCAACTTCGGCCCGGTGATGGCGATCGCCGCGAAGCGCACCATCGCCAGCGTCTACGGGATCGCCGAACTCGGCAGCTTCGACCCCGAAGCGGTGGTGACGCCCGGCATCCACGTGAGCGCCATCGTGCAGATCCCCCGCGTGGCCACGCAGGCCGGCGGTTTCAAGGAAGCGGCATGAGCTACACGAGAAGAACCAAAGACGAACTCGCGCGCCGCGTGGCGCAGGATATCCACGACGGCGCCTACGTGAACCTGGGCATCGGCCAGCCCACGCTGGTGGCCAACCACCTGCCCCCGGGCATCGAGGTGGTGCTGCACAGCGAGAACGGCATCCTGGGCATGGGCCCGGCGCCGGCCGCGGGCGAGGAAGACTACGACCTGATCAACGCCGGCAAGCAGCCGGTGACGCTGCTGCCCGGCGGCGTGTTCTTCCACCACGCCGACAGCTTCGCCATGATGCGTGGCGGCCACCTGGACATCTGCGTGCTCGGCGCCTTCCAGGTCTCGGCCACCGGCGACCTGGCCAACTGGAGCACCGGCGAAGCGGGCTCCATTCCGGCCGTGGGCGGCGCGATGGACCTGGCCATCGGCGCCAAGCAGACCTGGGTGATGATGGACCTGCTCACCAAGCAGGGCGCGAGCAAGGTGGTGGCGCAGTGCAGCTACCCGCTCACCGGCATCGGCTGCGTCAAGCGCATCTACAGCGACCTCGCCACGCTGGCGTGCACGCCGCAAGGTCTGAAGCTGATCGACAAGGTCGAGGGCCTGGACCACGCCGAACTCGAAAAGCTCGTGGGCCTGCCGATCGCGGCGGCCTGAACGTCCTTCAGCGCAGCGCGGCCTTGTGCAACGGCAGGGGCGCCGCGCGCAGGGCCTCCAACTGCTCGCGCGCGATCTGCAGGAACGCGGTGCCCAGGCGCGAGAGCGGACGGTGCCGGTTGCGCACCGCGAAGATCGGAAACGTGGGTGAACCCGGCAGCGCCGTGAACACCAGGCCTTCGGGCCGGTGGGCGCGGGCCGAGAGGTCGTCCACGAAGGCCACGGCCGCGCCGGTGGCCGCCACCGAACACGCGGCCAGGCCCGAGCGCACCTCGGCCGCCACGTTGCGCGCCACGCCGTGCGATTCGATCCAGTGGTCGATCACCGCGCTTTGCGGTGCCTCCGGGCTGTAGACCACGAGGCGGCCGGCCAGCACCTCGGCCAACGACGGCTTGGCCCTCTTCAGCAGCGCATGGTCGGCAGGCAAGGCGCAGAGCAGCTCCCAGCGGCCGATCTCCTCGATGTCCAGCGCCGGGTGGTCCAGCGGCGCGCTGGAGATGGCCACGTCGGCCTCCTCCGTCACCAGCAGCTTGACGATCTCGCGCGTGGGCAGCGACTCGAACAGCACGCGCGCGGTGGTGGCCTGGCCGACCAGCGCGGCGATGCAGCGCGGCACCAGCTGCAGCGCGGTGTTGGCGCTGGAGAGCACGCGCAACGTGGTGCGCGTGCCGAAGCGCAGGTGAGCCGCCACGTCGCGCACGTGCTGCACGCCCCGGTAGACCTTCTCGATTTCCTCCTGCAGCTCGCGCGCCTCGGCCGTGGGCACCAGCCGGCCGCTGCGGCGCTCGAACAGGGCCACGCCCAGCTGCAGCTCCAGGTGGCGCACCAGGCGGCTGATGCCCGGCTGCGAGACGTGCAGCAGCCGCGCGGCCTCGGTGGTGGAGCCGGTGGTCATGACGGCGCGGAACACCTCGATCTGACGCAGGTTCATGGGTCGCATTGTCGCCCACGCATAACCCAGTGTTATTCAGAACTGGCGGAAAAGTATTGGATCGTATGGAGCGGCCCTCCTAGCATCCCCCCACTCGGCCCGAACACCGGGATTCATTCAGGAGACAAGACATGTTCAAGCTTCACCGGCGCGCCCTGGCGCGCACCGCCCTCGCCGCCGCGCTGTGCTCGACCGCCCTGCTGGCCCAGGCCCAGGCACCGGCGGCCTGGCCCAGCAAGCCCGTCACCCTCACCGTGGGCTTCGCCGCCGGCGGCTCGGCCGACATCCTGGCGCGCGCCATCTCGCAGAAACTCACCGGCGCGCTCGGCCAGCCCGTGGTCGTCGACAACAAGCCCGGCGCGGGCGGCACCATCGCCGCCGCCGCGGTCGCCTCGGCCACGCCCGACGGCCACACCCTGCTGCTGGTGACCAGCGGCCACGCCGGCAGCGGCGCGCTCTACCCCACGCTGCGCTACGACCCGATCAAGGCCTTCACCCCGGTGATCAAGCTCGCGGCCACGCCGGTGGTGGTCGTGGTCCCGGCCGCCCAGCCCTGGAAATCGCTCAGCGAACTGCTCGACGCCGCGCGCAAGGCGCCCGGCACGCTGAACTACGCCGCCGGCGGCGGTGGCGCGACCACCACCGCGCTGGCGGCCGAGTTCCTGAAGAAGGACACCGGCACCGACATGGTCCAGGTGCCCTACCGAGGCTCCGGCCCGGCGCTCACCGCGCTGCTCTCGGGCGAGGTGCAGGTCGGCTTCGAGATTCCCTCCAGCGCCCTGCCCCACATCCAGTCGGGCAAGCTGCGCGCGCTGGCGGTGACCACCCGCACCCGCAGCACCGCGCTGCCCGACGTGCCCACGGTGATCGAACAAGGCATCCGCGACTTCGAGGTGATCGGCTGGTTCGGCGTGCTGGCGCCGGCGGGCACCCCCGCCGCCGTGGTGGAGCGCCTGAACCGCGAGCTCAACGCCGCGCTGCAACAGCCCGAGCTGCGCGAGCGCCTGAGCGGCCTGGGCCTGGAATCCGGCGGCGGCACACCCGCCGAGTTCCAGAAACTGATCGGCTCGGACACGCAGCGCTACGGCGAAGCGATCCGCCGCATGGGCATCAAGGTGGAATGAGCATGGCGGTGGTGGCAGGCGGTTGGACAACGGAGGTCGCCATCGTCGGTGGTGGCCTGGGTGGGGTGTCGGCGGCGCTGGCCGCGCTGCGGCTGGGCCGGCGCGTGGTGCTGGTGGAGGCGCTGCAGTGGCTCGGCGGGCAGCTCACGGCCCAGGCCGTGCCGCCCGACGAGTACCCCTGGATCGAATCGCTGCAGGCCTCGCAGAGCTACGCGCAGCTGCGCCGCGCCATCCGCGAGCACTACCGCCTGCACCTGCCCCTCACCCCCGAGGCCCGGCGCGCGCTGTGCCTCAACCCCGGTCAGGGCAATGTGAGCACCCTGTGCCACGAGCCCTGGGTGGCCGCGAAGGTGATCGACGAACTGCTCGCGCCCTGGGAACACGATGGCCGGTTGCGCGTGCTGCGCCAGCACCGCGTGCAACGCGCGCACAGCGCAGGCGACCGGCTCAGGGCGCTGGAACTGCGCGACCTGCGCACGGGCCGCGAGAGCGTGCTGCAGGCGCCGCTGTTCATCGACGCCACCGAAACCGGCGAGCTGCTGCAACAGGCCGGCGTGGAACACGTGCTCGGCGCCGAGGCGCAGTCGGCCACGCAGGAGCCCCATGCCCTGGCGCAGGCCGACCCCATGGACCAGCAGGCCGTGACCTGGTGCTTCGCCATGGAGCACCGCCCGGGCGAGCACCACGTGATCGACCAACCCGAGGGCTACGAGCGCTTCCGCACCCTGCAGCTCGACTGCTGGCCCAACGCCCAGTACAGCTGGACGCTGTCGGACTTCGTCACCCACCAGCCGCGCACCCGCGCCCTGTTCGCGGGCGACACCGACGCGCCCGGTGTGTACGACCTCTGGCACGCGCGCCGCATCGCCTGGCGCGGCCACTTCCAGCCCGGCGCCTACGAGAGCGATATCACGCTGGCCAACTGGCCGCAGATGGATTACTGGGAACAGCCGCTGATCGGTGTGTCCGAGGCCGAGGAACAACACGCGCTGCGGCAGGCCAAGCAGTTCAGCCTGGGCTTCTTCTACTGGATGCAGACCGAAGCCCCGCGCCACGACGGCGGCGTGGGCTACCCGGGCCTGCGCCTGCGCGGCGACGTGCTGGGCACCGAAGACGGCATGGCCCAGCAGGTCTACTGGCGCGAAGGCCGGCGCATCCAGGCCGAGTTCACCGTGCTCGAACAGCACATCGGCGTGGCCGCGCGGCCGGGGCAGGACGGCGCGGAGCGCTTCTTCGACAGCGTGGGCATCGGCGCCTACCGCATCGACCTGCACCCCAGCACGCGCGGGCGCAACACGGTGGACATCGACGCGTACCCGTTCCAGATCCCGCTGGGCGCCCTGCTGCCGCAGCGGGTGGACAACCTGCTGCCGGCCTGCAAGAACCTCGGCACCACGCGCGTCACCAACGGCGCCTACCGCGAACACGCCACCGAATGGAGCATCGGCGAAGCCGCCGGCTCGCTCGCCGCCTTCGCCTTGCAACGGGCCGAACCGCCACGCGCGGTGCGCGCCAAGCCTGAGCTGCTGCAGGACTTCCAGCGGCTGCTGCAAGCGCAAGGTGTGCTGCTGGAGTGGCCGCGCTTCGGCGCCCTCACCCCGCTGCTGCGCACCGGCTACCAGCACGCCGCCCGCGCGTGAGCGGCGGTCCTCAGTAGGCCAGCCGCGCGGTCGCGCGCAGCTGGTCCGCCGTCGCCGTGGGCAGGCCGAAGAATTCCAGGTAGGCCGGGATCTGCTCGAACAGCATGTCGGTGCCGATCTGCACCGGGCAGCCCCGGGCCCGCGCGGCCTGCAGCAGCGGCGTCATCTCGGCTTTCATCACCACCTCGCCCACCAGCGTGTCGGGCGAGAGGCGGTCCACGTCCAGCGGCAAGGGGTCGCCCGCGTTCATGCCCAGCGGCGTGGCGTTGACCACGAGGTCGAAGCCTTGGGGGTCCTTGTCGCCCACAAGCACCCGCAGCGCCGGGTGGTGCTGGCGCAGGCGATCGGCCAGGGCCTGGGCCGAGGCGGCGTTCGCGTCGAACAAGGCCAGCGTGGCCACGCCCGCGCCGGCCAGCGAGGCCGCGATGGCGCAACCCACGCCGCCGCTGCCCACCACCAGCGCGCTCGCGCCCGCCAGCGGCAGCCCCTTGCGGCGCACGCCGCGCACGAAGCCTTCGCCGTCGAACATGTCGCCCACCAGGCGGCCGTCCTCGGTGCGTTTGACCGCGTTGCAGGAGCCCGCCACCTTCACGGCCACGCTGGCCTCGTCCAGCAGCGCCAGGGTGGCGACCTTGTGCGGCATGGTGATGAGCGCGCCGCGCGTGTTCTCCAGCGCGAACAGGCCGCGCATCAGCACGCTGAAATACTCGGGCCGGCAGCCCATGGGCATCACCAGGGCGTTGATGCCGGCTGCTTCGAAATGCGGGTTGTAGATCATCGGCGACTTGACCGTGTGGGTCGGGTGGCCGATGAGGGCGATCAGCTCGGTGCGGCCATCGATGCGCACGCTCAACCGCCCACCAGGGAACCCTGCGCGACCAGGCTGGCGCGCAGCGCCGCCGCGTCCACGCGGCGCACGTCGGGCGCGCCCTCGGCCTGGCAGGCCATGGCGGCGGCGGTGCCGGCCGCCTGGCCGACCGCCATCGAGATCGTCATCACGCGGATCGCGGCCAGCGCCGCGTGCGTGGCCGAGATGCCCCGCCCCGCCACCAGCGCGTTCGACAGGCCGGTGGGGATCAGGCTGCGGTAGGGAATCTGGTACGCGTGGTCTTCGCCCAGGCCCGAATAGATCAGCTCGCCGCCGGCGGCGGGGTGGATGTCGATCGGGTAGGCGCCACAGGCGATGCCGTCGGCGAAGCTCGTGGGCTGCAGCAACTCCTCGGCGGTGAGCACGTGGTCGCCCTGCACGCGCCGCGTCTCGCGGATGCCGACCTGGGTGGCGAAGGCCTGCAGGCGGCCGCCCTCGCAGCCGGGCACGGCGCGGCGCAGGTAGGCCGCGGCCTTCCAGGCCTGGCGGCGGCCGTCGATCTCGGCGCGGCTGAGCGCGCTGGCGTCGGTGGCGTCGATGCCCAGGCGGCTGATGTTGAACCAGCCGTCGTGGGAATACGGGTCGCGCGACGAGTGCAGCGCGGCCCGCGCCAGCTCGCCGCTTTCATATCCCTGGCGCGCCAGGGCCTGCACCTCGGCCGGCGCCAGCGCGTCGAAGCGCGCGAAGTCGATCGGGCCGAAGCGGAACATCATGGTGGCCGGCTGCAGGGCATCGCCCGCGTCCAGCTCCAGGAAGTCCGCGCCCGCGCGGTGCAGCACGTCGATGTCGCCCGAGGTGTCGATCACCACGCGCGGGTTCACCTCGATCACGCCGCTCTTGGTGAGCAGGCGCACGGCCTGGATGCGATCGCCCTCGCGCACCACGTCGCACACCTGGGCGTGCAGCATGGGCTGCACGCCGGCTTCGGTCACGAGGTCGTCGAGCACCAGCTTGAGCACCTCGGGCGCGTACTCCACACGGTCCATGCGGTGGCCGGTGGACATCACGAAGACCTCGTGCTCGCCGGCCGCCTGGTAGGCGCGCAGCCGCTCCACCACCTCGCTGGCCAGCCCGGCGATCACGCGGCGGCCGTTCTCGGTCTGCCAGCTGTTGAACTGGGCCACCGCCCCGCCGGTGGCGTTGCCGCCCAGGAAGCCGTAGCGCTCCACCAGCAGCACCGAAGCGCCCTGGCGCGCCGCGGCCACGGCCGCCATGGTGCCGGCGACACCGCCGCCGCACACCAGCACATCCACCGTCATCGGTGCCCGTCCGTTGGCAGGGCTCACGTTCACTCCGCCTTGATGCCACGCGCCTTGATCACGGCGGCGTAGCGCTCGGTCTCGGCCTTCATGAACTTCACGGTCTCGGCGCGGCTCTGGCTCACCGGCGACACGGCCAGCGTGGCGAAGCGGCTCTTCACCGCGTCCGAGGCCAGCGCCTGGGCCAGCAGCTTCTCGAGCTTGGCCAGGCCGTCGGCGGGGATCGAGTCCTTGGGCGCGAACAGCGCGGCCCAGCCCTGCACTTCCAGGCTGGGCTGGTTGAGCGAGCGGAAGGTGGGCACGCCCGGCAGCTCCGGCACTTCCTTCGGCGAGGACACGGCCAGCGCGCGCAGGCGGCCCGAGCGGATGTTCGCGATCACGCTGGGCAGGTTCAGGAAGCCCAGCGAGACCAGGCCGCCCATCAGGTCGGGCATGAGCGCGCTCTCGCCCTTGTAGGGCACCGGGGTGATCGTGGTGCCGGTCTGGCTGGCGAAGATTTCCGAAGCCAGGTGGGCCAGCGTGCCGTTGCCGCTGTTGCCCGCCATGAGCTGGCCGGGCTTGGCCTTGGCTTCGGCGACCACGTCGGCGAAGCTCTTGAGCGGCGAGTTGGCCGGCACCACCAGCACCAGCGGCTGGGCCGAGACCATGCCCACGGCGTCGAAATCGCGCGCCACGTCGTAGCCGATGTTGGGGATCAGCGAGGGGTTGATCACCATGCTGTTGCTGCCCATCAGCAGGGTGTGGCCGTCCTTGCTCTGCGCGGCGGCGTTCACGCCCACGGCGCTGCCTGCGCCGGGCTTGTTCTCCACGATCACGCCCTGGCCCAACTGGGCCGCGAACAGCTCGGCCAGCACGCGCGCGGAGCTGTCGGCACCGCCACCGGGGGCGAAGGGCACGATGATGCGCACGGGGCGCGAAGGCCAGGCCGACTGCGCGAGCACGCCCTGGGGCCAGACGGCGGCGGCACAGCCCAGGGCGGCGGCGCCCGAGAGCAGCGTGCGGCGGCGGACGAGGGGCGAGGAAGAAGCGGAAGGCGAGGTCATGTGTTGTCTCCAGGATCGGTGTCGGAAGCCGGCATCGTAGAAACGGACCCCCTAACAGGCAAATACCAATTCGATGGCATGCAATAACATGCTGTTATCGCTTGGAAGGAAGGCCATGAACCTGCGACAGATTGAGGTGTTCCGCGCCACCATGTTGACCGGATCCACCGCCGACGCGGCCCGGCTGCTGCACGTTTCGCAACCCGGCATCAGCCGCATGATCGGCCACATCGAGCTGCAGCTCGGCGTGAGCCTGTTCGAGCGCGGCAAGGGCCGGCTCAAGCCCACGCCCGAGGCCCACGCGCTGTACGCCGAGGTGGAGCAGGTCTACCGGGGCGTGCAGCGCATCGACGCGCGAGCCCAGGCCCTGAAGTCCGGCGGCGGCCTGGCCGTGCGCGTGCTGGCCACGCCCAGCCTGCTGCTGGAAATCATTCCCGAGGCGGTGTCCTCGCTCTCGGCCCGCTACCCGGACTCGCGCTTCTATGTGGAATCGCAGCTGGTGCGCGAGATGGTGCGCCTGCTCTCCATCGGCGAGGCCGACGTGGGCTTCAGCAGCCTGCCCATCGACCACCCGCCCCTGGTCACCGAAGCCATCGGTTCGTGGTCGCTCAGTTGCGTGTTCCAGAAAGGCCACCGCTTCGAGCAGGAAAGCGCGGTCTCGCTGCGCGAGATCGTGAAGGAGCCGCTGATCGCCTTCAGCCCCGACACGCCGCAGGGCCGCATGGTGGCCCAGGCCTACCCGCGCGCGATCGACCCGGGCCGTCAGCGCATCGAGGTGCGCTCGGGCCAGGTGGCCTGCGCGCTGGCGGCGGCCGGCGCGGGCGTGGCGGTGGTCGACAGCCTGACCGCGCGCGCCTGGCCGCACGACCGGCTGGCCTTCCGCCCGGTGCGCAAGGCGCCGTCGACCCAGGTCTTCATGGTGCGCAACCCCCACTTCCCGGCCTCCACGCTGGAGCAGGCCCTGGTCGAGCGCGTCCGCCAGGGCTTTCGCGCGCTCCGGCGCGGCCCGGCGGAGGGAAAAACCGGCTCAGATGTTTAAGTAATAAACAACCAAAAAACCATTCGTTCCTTATCCGTGGCTTTGAAAGGATCATCCGGCATCCCTTCAACGCATCCCCATGAGGAACGACATGACCACCCGCCGCCAACTGATCCAGGCCTTCGCCGCCACCGCCCTCACCGCCAGCGCGCTTTCCGCCGTGGCCCAGCCGGCGCCGGTGACGCTGCTCAACGTGTCGTACGACCCGACGCGCGAGCTCTACGTCGAGTACAACGCCGCCTTCGCCAAGGCCTGGAAGGCCAAGACCGGTCAGGACGTGACCATCAAGCAAAGCCACGGCGGCTCGGGCAAGCAGGCCCGCTCCATCATCGACGGCCTGGACGCCGACGTCGCCACCCTGGCCCTGGCCGGTGACACCGACGCCCTGCACGACAACGGCAACTGGATCCCCAAGGACTGGCAGAAGCGCCTGCCGCTCAACAGCTCGCCCTACACCTCCACCATCGTGCTGGTGACCCGCGCGGGCAATCCCAAGAACATCAAGGACTGGGACGACCTGATCCGCCCCGACGTCAAGGTCATCACCCCCAACCCCAAGACCTCCGGCGGCGCGCGCTGGAACTACCTGGCCGCCTGGGAATTCGCCAAGCGCAAGTACGGCAGCGACGACAAGGCCAAGGAGTTCGTGGGCAAGCTGTACGCCAACGTGCCCGTGCTCGACACCGGCGCGCGCGGCTCGTCCATCACCTTCGCGCAGCGCAACCAGGGCGACGTGTTCATCTCCTGGGAAAACGAGGCCTACCTGCTGGAGAAGGAATTCGGCAACAAGGTGGACTTCGTCTACCCCTCGCTGTCCATCCTGGCCGAGCCCGCCGTGACGGTCGTGGACAAGAACGTGGACAAGAAGGGCACGCGCGCCGTGGCTCAGGCCTACCTGGAGTTCCTGTACACCGAAGAGGCGCAGGACATCATCGGCAAGCACTTCTACCGCCCGACCTCGGCCAAGGCCCAGGCCAAGTACGCCAAGCAGCTGCCCAAGCTCAACCTGTTCAAGATCGAAGACGCCTTCGGCGGCTGGGACAAAGCGGCCAAGGTGCACTTCGCCGACGGTGGCAGCTTCGACCAGATCTACACCAAGAAGTAAGAAGAAGCCTTCGCGCTGCCACCCACAAGAACGAACGACCCTTCAGGGAAACACACCGTGTCCATTCTCTTGATCGCAGGCAGCCCGTCCGAGCACTCGCGCTCGGCGGCGCTGCTCGATGCGGTGTCCCAACGGCTGGGCCTGCGCCACGCGCTGATCGAACGCCTGCACATCCGGGACCTGTCTCCCCAGGCCCTGCTGCTGGCGGACGTGGGCCACAAGTCCATCCGCTCCGCGCTGAGCCAGGTGGAGACCGCGCGCGCCGTGGTCGTGGCCACCCCGGTCTACAAGGCCGCCTACAGCGGCGTGCTCAAGGTCTTCCTGGACCTGCTGCCGCAATCCGCCCTCAAGGGCAAGGTGGTGCTGCCGCTGGCCACCGGCGGCAGCCCGCACCACATGCTCGCGCTCGACTACGCGCTGCGCCCCGTGCTGCAGTCGCTCGCGGCGCGGCACATCCTCCCCGGGGTCTACGCCACCGATGCGCAGATCCCGAAGGACACCGAAGGCCAGTACCACGTCGGCACCGAAATCGGTGACCGGCTGGACGACGCCGTGAACACCCTCCTCCACGAAGGCCTGCGAATGCCGGTCACGGCCGGGTTCGCGCCCGTGCCGTTCGCCCAGGTGCGATGTAGCGTCTGAGCCGCCGCGAGCCGGGACCACCCGGCCGATCTCGCCCGCATCCCCATTCGTTTTTTTCAGCCACCGCGCGGGTGGCCTGGACGGCCGTTGCCTGCGCCTTCGTCACAGACAGAGGAATTGATCATGAGTGAACTGTTTCAACACCACCCCGAGGCCGGCGTGCCGGTCGAGCCCACGCGTTTCAGCCGCCTGAAGCAATGGGCCATCGGCTTCCTGGTCTTCGTCATCGCCGCCTTCGGCCTGGCCCTGCTGTTGCTGCCGGTGCCCGAAGCGAAAGCGCAGACCAAGGGCGAGCTGCGCATCGGCTACCAGAAGTCGGCCAGCCTGTTCGTGCTGCAGAAGGCGCAAGGCACGCTGGAGAAGAAGCTCGCCCCGCTGGGCTTCGGCGTGAAATGGGTCGAGTTCCCGGCCGGCCCGCAGCTGCTCGAAGGCCTCAACGTCGGCGCGGTGGACGTGGGCTACGTGGGTGAAGCCCCGCCCATCTTCGCGCAGGCCGCCGGCGCGCAGTTCGTCTACTTCGGTTATGACCCGGCCGCGCCGCGCGCCGAAGCCATCCTCGTCACCAAGGACTCGCCCATCAAGTCGGTCGCCGACCTCAAGGGCAAGAAAGTCGCGCTCAACAAGGGCAGCAACGTGCACTACCTGCTGGTGAAGCAGCTGGAAAAACACGGCCTGAAGATCACCGACATCACGCCGGTCTACCTCGCCCCGGCCGACGGCCGCGCTGCCTTCGAAAGCAAGAACGTGGACGCCTGGGTGATCTGGGACCCGTTCCAGGCCGCCGCCGAAAAAGCCACCGGCGCCCGCGTGCTGGCCGACGGCACGGGCAACGTGGTCAACAACTACCAGTACTACCTGGGCGCGCGCAACTTCGTCAGCAAGAACCCCAAGGTGATCGAAGCCCTGTTCGAGGACTCCGTGGCGCAAGGTATCTGGCTCAAGAAGAACCTGCGCCAGGCCGCCGAACTCATCGCGCCACTGCAAGGCCTGCCGGTCGAAGTGGTCGAACTCGCGCTGCAGCGCTACGAGTTCAACGTCAAGCCGATCACGCCCGCCGTGGCCGCCGACCAGCAAAAGATCGCCGACACCTTCTTCGAACTCAAGCTGATCCCCAAGGCGATCAAGGTCAACGAAGCCGTCGTCGTCGCCCAGCCCTGAGACCTGCGCCATGTCCAAGCCCTTCAGTGCGGCCGACCTGCGCCGCCACATCGCCCAGCTGCTGGCCGTCACCGCGGCCTCCTGGAGCATCGCCGCCGCGAAAGCGCGCAGCGTCCTGACCCCTTCAACGAACACCACCGCCATGACCTTCGATTTCTCCAACCGCCGCCGCTTCGTCCTCTCGGGCGTGGGCGCCGCCGCCCTCGCCTCGCTGCCCAGCCTGCCCGCGCAGGCCCAGCAGACCAACCGCGTGTTCCGCGTCGGCCACCAGAAAGGTTTCCTGAGCCTGCTCAAAGGCCGGGGCACGCTGGAACAGCGTCTCGCCCCCCTGGGCGTGAAGATCAGCTGGACCGAATTCACCGCCGGCCCGGTGCAGCTCGAAGCGCTCAACGTCGGCTCGATCGACTTCGGCGACGTGGGCGAAGCCCCGCCCATCTTCGCGCAGGCCGCCGGCGCGCCGCTGGCCTACGTGGCCGCCACCGTGCCGCGCCCCGCCACCGAAGCCGTGCTCGTGCCCAAGGACTCGGCCATCAAGAGCGTGGCCGATCTCAAGGGCAAGAAGGTCGCCTACAACAAGGGCTCCAACGTGCACTACTTCCTGGTCAAGCTGCTGGAGAAGAACGGCCTGAAGTACGACGACGTGCAGTCCGTCTTCCTGCCGCCGGCCGATGCGCGCGCCGCCTTCGAGAAAGGCGCCGTGGACGCCTGGGTGATCTGGGACCCGTTCCTGGCCGCCGCCGAGGTGGGCCTGAACGGCCGCATCCTGGCCGACGCCACCGGCGTGGTGAACAACCGCGCCTACTACTTCTCCACGCTGGACTACGCGGCGAAGAACGCCGACGTGATCAAGATCGTGATCGAGGAGATCAACAAGCTCGACCAGTGGGGCAGCGCCAACCGCGACGCGCTGGCCGCCGAGTTCGCGCCGCTGTGGGGCCTGCCCAAGCCGGTGGTGGACCGCTCCGTGACCCGCCAGGTCTACGGCACCGGCCCGATCACGAAGGCCATCCTGCAGGAACAGCAGGTCATCGCCGACACCTTCTTCAACCTCAAGCTGATCCCGAAAAAGATCAACGTGCTCGAGGCTGCGGTCAACGCAAGTTAAGGAGCAACACGGTCATGGGTCTCAACATCTTCTGGTTCATCCCCACCCACGGCGACAGCCGTTACCTCGGCACGGCGCAGGGCGGGCGGCAGCTCAACCACGACTACCTCAAGCAGGTGGCGCAGGCGGCGGACAGCCTGGGCTACGAAGGCGTGTTGATTCCCACCGGCCGTTCCTGCGAAGACCCCTGGGTCGTCGCCGCCAGCCTGCTGCCGGTGACGCAGCGGCTGAAATTCCTGGTGGCCGTGCGCCCCGGCCTGCACCAGCCGGCGCTGGCCGCGCGCATGGCCGCCAGCTTCGACCGCCTCTCCAACGGCCGCCTGCTCATCAACCTCGTCACCGGCGGCGACCGCGCCGAGCTCGAAGGCGACGGTGTGTTCCTGGACCACGCGCAGCGCTACGAGCAGTCGGCCGAGTTCATCCGCATCTGGCGCGAGATCCTCACGCGCAGCCACGAAGGCGAGACCTACGACTACGACGGCCAGCACCTGCAGGTCAAAGGCGCCAAGCTGTTCTTCCCGCCGCTGCAGCACCCGCATCCGCCGGTGTACTTCGGCGGTTCCTCGGAAGCCGCGCACGAACTCGCGGGCGAACAGGTGGACACCTACCTCACCTGGGGCGAGCCGCCGGCCGAGGTGGCGAAGAAGGTGGCCGACGTGCGCGCCCGCGCCGCGAAGCACGGCCGCACGGTGAAGTTCGGCATCCGCCTGCACGTGATCGTGCGCGAGACCGACGCCGAGGCCTGGGCCGCCGCCGATGCGCTCATCAGCAAGCTCGACGACGACGTGGTGAACCGCGCGCAGGCCGCGTTCGCCAAGATGGATTCCGAAGGCCAGCGCCGCATGGCCGCATTGCATGCCGGTGGGGCCAAGCGCACCCGCGCCGACCTGGAGATCAGCCCCAACCTGTGGGCCGGCGTGGGCCTGGTGCGAGGCGGTGCCGGCACCGCCCTGGTGGGCGACCCCGAGACCGTGGCCGCGCGCATCCAGGAGTACGCCGAGCTGGGCCTGGAGAACTTCATCTTCTCGGGCTACCCGCACCTCGAAGAAGCCTACCGCTTCGCCGAACTCGTGTTCCCGCTGCTGCCGCGCAAGCTGCGCGAGAAGCTGCCCGGCCCCGCGCTCACCGGCCCGTTCGGCGAAACCGTGGCCAATGTGTTCGTGCCCCGCGCCGCGCAAAGCTGAGGAAAGACCACCACCATGAGCATCCATTCCATCCACCACGTGCAGCTTGGCTTCCCCGCCGGCCAGCAGTCGCTGGTGCGGCACTTCTATGGCGAGCTGCTGGGCTTGAAGGAATTCCGCCTGGGCGGCACCGGCAACGCGCTGCGCTTCTACGCCGCCTCGCAGCGTGTGGACCTCGTGCCCGTGCCGAACTGGGCCCCGCCGCCCTCGCCTTCGCGCCTGGCCTTCGAAGTGCAGAACCTGCCCGGCTTTCGCGCCAAGCTGCTCGACGCCGGGCTGGAGCTGGACGAAACCCGCCCGCTGCCCGGCCACCTGCGCTTCTTCGTCAACGACCCCGCGGGCAACCCGCTGGAGTTCCTCGAACCCGACCATTCGCCACAAGGGAGCGCCGCATGACGCAGGCCAACGCCCAAACCCTCCGCGAGGCCCCGGTGACGCCGGTGCCCGACACCATCGACGCGCCCGGCTGGGGCCTGCTGCCCGGCCGTGGCGCCGGTGCCTTCCTCGGCCCGCTGCTGCGCGGCCTCTGGCAGCGCTTCCTGCCCTGGCTGGTGCCGGTGCTGCTGGTGGTGCTGTGGCAGCTCTCGTCCTCGCTGGGCTGGTTGTCCACGCGCGTGCTGCCCGCGCCGCTGGACGTGGTCGCCGCGTTCTGGACACTGGCCGTCTCGGGCGAACTCTGGACCCATGTGAAGGTGAGCGCCGGCCGCGCCCTGATCGGCCTGGCCGTCGGCGGCGGCCTGGGCCTGGCGCTGGGCCTGCTCACCGGCTCGGTGCGCTTCTTCGAAACGCTGCTGGACTCCAGCATCCAGATGGTGCGCAACATCCCGGCGCTCGCGCTGATCCCGCTGGTGATCCTGTGGTTCGGCATCGACGAGGTGGCCAAGCTCTTCCTCATCGCAGTGGCCGTGTTCTTCCCGATCTACCTCAACACCTTCCACGGCATCCGCAACGTGGACCCGGGCCTGATCGAGATGGGCCGCACCTACGGCCTCTCGCGCTGGGGCCTGTACACGCAGATCATCCTGCCCGGCGCGCTGTCCTCCATCCTGGTCGGCCTGCGCTTCTCGCTCGGCCTGATGTGGGTGATCCTGATCGTGGCCGAGACCATCTCGGCGCAGGCCGGCATCGGCTACCTCACGATGAACGCCCGCGAGTTCCTGCAGACCGACATCGTGCTCGTCGGCATCCTGCTCTACGCCGCGCTCGGCAAGCTGGCCGATGTCTTCGCGCGCGGCCTCGAACGCTACTGGCTGCGCTGGCACCCCGGTTACCAGAACCCCTGAACCCCATCCAACGAGAACGACCACCATGACGCACTCCCTCTTCAACCGCCGCGCCGCGCTGGGCGCCCTGGGTTCCCTCGCCGCCGGTGCCGCCCTGGCCCAGGGCAACGCGCCGCGCGCCGTGCGCCTGGGTTATCAGAAATCGTCCACGCTGATCGCCGTGCTGCGCCTGCAGGGCACGCTGGAACAGCGCCTGGAGCCGCTGGGCGTGAAGCTCAGCTGGCACGAGTTCACCAGTGGCCTGCCGCTGCTCGAAGCGCTCAACCTCGACAACCTGGACTTCAGCGCCGACGTGGCCGACACCGTGCCGGTGTTCGCCCAGGCCGCGGGCGCCCAGCTCACCTTCGTGGCGCAGGAAGCGCCTTCGCCCACGGCCCAGGCCATCGTGGTGCGCGCGGACTCGCCGCTCAAGAGCGTGGCCGAGCTCAAGGGCAAGCGCGTGGCCTTCGCCAAAGCCGCCGGCGCGCACTACCTGCTGATCGCCGCGCTGGAAAAAGCCGGCCTGTCCTTCGCCGACATCGAGCCCGCCTACCTCACGCCGGCCGATGGCCGCGCCGCCTTCGAAAAAGGCGCGGTGGACGCCTGGGTGGTCTGGGACCCGTTCCTCTCCGCCGCGCAGAAGCAGGCCGGCGCGCGCGTGCTCGCCGACGGCACGGGCCTGGCCTCGTACCAGCGCTACTACCTGGCCAGCACCCGCTTCGCCCAGGCCCGGCCCGACGTGCTCGGCGTGATCTACGCCGAGCTGGAGAAGACCGGCCGCTGGGTCAAGCAGAACCCCAAGGACGCCGCCGCCCTGCTCGCGCCCTTCTGGGGCCTGGACGCGGCCATCGTCGAACAGGCCAACGGCCGCCGCAGCTACGCGGTGCGCCCGGTCACGCCGCAGAACATCACCGAGCAGCAGAAGATCGCCGACGCCTTCCTGGCCGAGAAGCTGCTGCCGCGCCGCGTCAACGCGGTGGACGTGGCGCTGTTCAAACCGCAGGGGTGAACGCATGAGCGAGAAGACCGACACCCACGGCGTGCGCGTGCAGCTGCGCCACCTGGGCAAGCGCTACGGCGCGCGCGAGGTGCTGCGCGACAACCAGCTCACCATCGAACCCGGCGAGTTCGTCGCCATCGTGGGCCGCAGCGGCTGCGGCAAGAGCACGCTGCTGCGCCTCATCGCCGGCCTGGAGCCGGCCAGCGGCGGCGAGCTGCTGCTCGACGGCAAGAACGTGGACGGCCTGCACGACGACACCCGCATCATGTTCCAGGACGCGCGCCTGCTGCCCTGGAAGCGCGTGGTCGACAACGTGGCCCTGGGCCTGCCCAAGGACCGCCGGGCCGACGCCGAGGCCGTGCTCGGCCAGGTGGGCCTGGGCGACCGTCTGAACGACTGGCCGGCCAAGCTCTCGGGCGGCCAGCGCCAGCGCGTCTCGCTGGCCCGCGCGCTGGTGCACCGGCCGCAGCTGCTGCTGCTCGACGAGCCGCTGGGCGCGCTCGACGCGCTCACCCGCATCGAGATGCACGAACTCATCGAAGGCCTGTGGAAACGCCACGGCTTCACCGCCCTGCTCGTCACGCACGACGTGCAGGAAGCCGTGGCCCTGGCCGACCGCGTGATCCTGATCGAGGACGGCGCCATCGCGCTCGACGAGCGCGTGCCGCTGGCCCGTCCGCGTTCGCGCGGCGATGCCACCTTCGCCGCGATCGAGAAACGCATCCTCGACCGCGTGCTGCAGGTGCCCGACAGCGCGCCGCCGTCGAACGACCCGATCTGGCCCGCCCAACCCGCCCACGCCCTGCGCTGGGCCGTCTGAATCTCTGCTCCCTCCACTTCAAACCAAGGAAAACACCATGTCCATCCAAGCCATCAACGTGCGCAACCAGTTCAAGGGCAAAGTCAAGGAAATCATCAAGGGCGATGTCGTCTCCGAAGTCGATGTCGAAACGCCCTGGGGCATCGTCACCTCCGTCATCACCACCCGCTCGGTGAACGACCTGGACCTGCAGATCGGCTCCGAGGTGGTCGCGCTCGTGAAGTCGACCGAAGTGTCGATCGCCAAGCTCTGAAGGCCGGCGCCGACGTGATCCTTCTCGACAACATCCACCAGACCTACCGCGGCCCGAAAGGGCCGGTGCACGCCCTGCGCGGCGTGGACCTGCAGATCCGCGGCGGTGAGGTCTTCGGCGTGATCGGGCGCAGCGGCGCGGGCAAGAGCTCGCTGGTGCGCACCATCAACCTGCTCAACCGGCCCAGCCAGGGCACGGTGACGGTCGCCGGCCGCTCCCTCACCACGCTGAACGCCGCCGGCCTGCGCGAAGCCCGGCGCGACATCGGCATGATCTTCCAGCACTTCAACCTGCTGACCTCGCGCACGGTGTTCGACAACGTGGCGCTGCCGCTCGAACTCGCCGGCCTCTCGCGCCACCAGATCCGCGCGCGCGTGAACCCGCTGCTCGAACTCGTGGGCCTGGGCGCGCTGGCCGACCGCTACCCGGCCCAGATCAGCGGCGGGCAGAAACAGCGCGTGGGCATTGCCCGCGCCCTGGCCAGCCAGCCCAAGGTGCTGCTCTCGGACGAAGCCACCTCCGCGCTCGACCCCGAGACCACCCGCTCCATCCTCGCGCTGCTGCAGCAGATCAACCGCGAGCTGGGCCTCACCATCGTGCTCATCACGCACCAGATGCAGGTGATCAAGCAGGTCGCCCACCGCCTCGCGGTGATGGAGGCCGGCCAGATCGTCGAACAGGGCGAGGCCCTGCAGGTCTTCAGCCACCCGGCGCACGAGGTCACGCGCAGCCTGCTCGACGACGTGGTGCCGCGCGAGCTGCCCGCCAACGTGCTCGAGCGCGTGCGCGGCCTGCTCGGCGTGCCGGGCCAGCCGCCGGCCAGCCTGCTGCGCCTGGTGTTCGCGGGAGTCGAGTCCGACCAGCCCCTGCTCTCCGACCTGGTGCGCCGCTTCGGGCTGGACCTGAACATCGTGCACGGCCAGATCGACGAGGTGCAGGGCCACCCCTTCGGCACGCTGGCCGTGCTCGCCAGCGGCGCGCGCGAGCAGCTCACCGCCGCCGTCGGCCACCTGCGCGGTGCCGGCGTGCAAGTGCAGGAGGTGGCCTGTGCTTGAACAACTGCAAACCTGGTTCCCGCCGGCCCTGCTCGACCTCTTCGTGCTCTCGTTCTGGGAGACGCTGGTGATGGTCGGCATCTCGGGCGCCGTGGGCGCGCTCATCGGCGTGCCGCTGGGGGTGCTGCTGCGCCTCACCGACCACGGCGGTGTGCTGCAGAACGCGGCCTTCAACCGCACCGTGGGCGGCATCGTCAACGCGGTGCGCTCCACGCCTTTCATCATCCTGCTGGTCGCGATCATCCCGTTCACGCGCCTCATCACCGGCTCGTCCATCGGCACGGCCGCCGCCGTGGTGCCGCTGACGATTGCCGCCGCGCCCTTCATCGCGCGCCTGGTGGAAACCTCGCTGCGCGAGGTGGACAGCGGGCTGATCGAAGCCGCGCAGGCCATGGGCGCCACCACGCCGCAGATCGTCTTCAAGGTGCTGCTGCCCGAGGCCTTCCCCGGCATCGTGGCGGGTTTCACCATCACCCTCGTGAGCCTCACCGGCTACTCGGCCATGGCCGGCGCCATTGGCGGCGGCGGCCTGGGCGACCTCGGCATCCGCTACGGCTACCAGCGCTTCCTGCCCGAGGTGATGCTGGCCGTGGTGCTGCTGCTCATCGTCTTCGTGCAGGCCGTGCAAAGCCTGGGCGACTGGCTGGTGCGCCGCCTCAGCCACAAGTGATCCCCCTTTCGTTTCCTCCCCTACCCCTCACCACTTCAACTTCCCACAAGGACTTTTCATCATGACCAACAAGTTCAACAAACGGCAACTGCTGCAATCCACCCTGGCCCTCACGCTGGCCGCCGCCTTCGCCGCGCCCGCGCTCGCGCAGGACAAGCCGCTCAAGATCGGCGTCACCGCCGGCCCGCACGCGCAGATCTTCGAACAGGTGAAGAAGATCGCCGAGAAGGACGGCCTGAAGATCCAGATCGTCGAGTTCAGCGACTACGTTCAGCCCAACGCCGCGCTCGCCGCCGGCGACCTCGACGCCAACAGCTACCAGCACAAGCCCTACCTGGACAACCAGATCAAGGACCGCGGCTACAAATTCACCGCCGTCGGCTACACGGTGAACTTCCCGATCGGCATCTACAGCAAGAAGGTCAAGAGCCTGAAAGACCTGCCCGAAGGCGGCAAGGTCGGCATTCCGAACGACCCCACCAACGGCGGGCGCGTGCTGCTGGTGCTGCAGGACCAGGGCCTCATCAAGCTCAAGCCCGAAGCCGGCCTGAAGGCCACACCGCTGGACGTGGTGAGCAACCCCAAGAAGCTCAAGTTCGTGGAGCTCGACGCCGCGCAACTGCCGCGCTCGCTCGACGACCTCGACGCCTCGGCCATCAACACCAACTACGCGCTCTCCGCCGGCCTGAACCCGGGCAAGGACGCCATCGCCCAGGAGAACGCCAAGAGCCCGTACGTGAACCTGATCGCCGTGCGCGAAGCCGACAAGGACAAGCCCTGGGTCGCCAAACTCGTGAAGGCCTACCAGTCGGCCGAGGTCAAGGCTTTCATCCAGACCGAGTTCAAGGGCTCCGTGCTCGCCGGGTTCTGACATGACCGCCCCTCGCCAGATGCACCTCGGTGCTTTCTTCTTCGGCGTCGGCCACCACCTGGCCGCCTGGCGGCACCCGGACGTGGTGCCCTCGGCCGGCGGGCAGATCGCCGCGCTCACCGAATGGACGCAGCTGGCCGAGGCGGCGAAGTTCGACGCCATCTTCTTCGCCGACAACGTGGGCCTGCCAGGCCCGCCCGACGAGGTGGTGGCGAAGAACGCGCTCTGGTACCCGCTGGACCCGCTGCTCACCCTGGCCGCGCTGTCGCAGAACACCACGCACATCGGCCTGGTGGCCACGGTCTCCAGCACCTACCTGCCCCCTTACCACCTGGCCCGCAAATACGCCTCGCTCGACCAGCTGAGCGGCGGCCGAGCGGGCTGGAACCTCGTCACCTCCGGCAGCGACTTCGAGGCCCGCAGCTTCGGGCTGGACCAGCAGATCGCCCACGCCCAGCGCTACGAGCGCGCGCGCGAGTACGTGCAGGTCGTCAAAGGCCTGTGGAACACCTGGGAAGACGACGCCTTCATCGAAGACAAGGCCCGCAACCGCTTCTTCGACCCCGCCAAGCTGCACCGCGTGGCGCACGACGGCGCGCACTACAAGGTGCACGGCGGCCTGCAGACGCGCCGCTCGCCGCAGGGCCATCCGGTGCTGGTGCAGGCCGGCTCGTCCGGCGACGGGCAGGACCTGGCCGCCGCCAGCGCCGAGGTGGTGTTCACCGCGCAGCAGAGCGCCGATGAAGCGCGCAAGTTCTACAACAGCCTCAAGGGTCAGCTGGCCGGGTATGGCCGCTCCACCGACGCGCTGAAGATCCTGCCCGGCATCTCGCCCTTCGTGGGGCGCAGCGAGGCCGAGGCGCGCGAGAAGTTCGAGCAACTGCAATCCCTCATCGACCCCGTGCTCGGCGTCGGCCTGCTCTCCACCTTCCTCGGCAACGTGGACCTCTCCAAGTACCCGGTGGACGGCCCCTTCCCGCAAGACCTGCCCGTGACCGAAGGCTGGCAAAGCCGCCAGGAACTGTTCGCCGGCCTCGCGCGCCGCGAAGGCCTGAGCATCCGCCAGCTCTACGAGCGCGTGGCCGGCGCGCGCGGCCACTGGACGGTGGTGGGCACGGCGGAGTCCATCGCCGACCAGCTCGAACACTGGTTCACCACCGGGGCGGCCGACGGCTTCAACGTGCTCGCGCCCACGCTGCCCCACGGCCTGAAGGATTTCGCGCAGCTCGTCGTGCCCGAGCTGCAGCGGCGCGGCCTGTTCCGCACCGAATACACCGGCCGCACCCTGCGCGACCACCTGGGCCTGCCTCGCCCCGCGCACCCGGCCACCGTGCAAGCCTCGCGCGAGCTCGCCACGGCCTGATCAACCACAACAAGGAGAAGACCCTCATGTCCGCCCACTGGAAATTCGAAACCCGCTCGGTGCACGCCGGCTACAAGCCCGACCCGACCACCAAGGCCGTGGCCGTGCCGATCTACCAGACCGCCGCCTATGCCTTCGACAACGCGCAGCACGGCGCCGACCTGTTCGACCTGAAGGTGCCGGGCAACATCTACACGCGCATCATGAACCCGACGCAGGACGTGCTGGAACAGCGCATCGCCTCGCTCGAAGGCGGCATCGCCGCGCTGGCGCTGGCCTCGGGCCAGGCCGCCGTGACCTACGCCATCCAGACCATCGCCGAGTCCGGCGACAACATCGTCTCCAGCACCGCGCTTTACGGCGGCACCTACAACCTCTTCGCGCACACGCTGCCGCAGTTCGGCATCACCACGCGCTTCGCCGACCACCGCGACCCGGCCAGCTTCGAGCCGCTGATCGACGCGCGCACCAAGGCCATCTTCGTCGAGTCCATCGGCAACCCGCAGGGCAACATCACCGACATCGCGGCCGTTGCCGCCATCGCGCACAAGCACGGCGTGCCGCTGATCGTGGACAACACCGTCGCCTCGCCCTACCTGTTGCGCCCGATCGAACACGGCGCCGACATCGTGGTGCAGTCGCTCACCAAATACCTCGGCGGCCACGGCACCAGCATTGGCGGTGCCATCATCGATTCCGGCAAGTTCCCCTGGGCGGAGCACAAGGCGCGCTTCAAGCGCCTGAACGAACCCGACCCGAGCTACCACGGCGTGGTCTACACCGAGGCCCTGGGCCCGGCGGCCTACATCGGGCGCGCGCGCGTCGTGCCGCTGCGCAACACCGGCGCGGCCATCTCGCCCTTCAACGCCTTCCTGATCCTGCAAGGCATCGAGACCCTCTCGCTGCGGCTGGACCGCATCAACAGCAACACGCTGCGCGTGGCCAAGCACCTGGAGCAGCACGCCAAGGTGGGCTGGGTGAACTACGCCGGCCTGCCCAACCACCCGGACCACGCGCTCGCCCTGAAGTACCTGGGCGGCCACGCCTCGGGCCTGCTCACCTTCGGCGTGAAAGCCGCCGCCGGCGAAGGCCGCGCGGCCGGCGCGCGCTTCCTCGATGCGCTGCAACTCTTCACCCGCCTGGTGAACATCGGCGACGCCAAATCGCTCGCCACCCACCCCGCCTCCACCACGCACCGCCAGCTCTCGCCCGAGGAGCTGGCCAAGTCCGGCGTGCCCGAAGACGCGGTGCGCCTGTCCATCGGCATCGAACACATCGACGATCTGCTGGCCGACCTCGACCAGGCCCTGGCCGCCGTCTGAACGAACGAACGAACCCATCACAACAAGAGACCACGATGAACCAGAAGAGACTCCTCGGCCTCGCCGCCACCACCCTGCTGCTGGGCGGCGCCGCGCAGGCGCAGACCGCGCCCGACCTGCAGGCCCGCGCCTGGGCCGCCTCGTGCGCGGCCTGCCACGGCACCGATGGCAAGAGCAACAGCGCCATTCCCTCCATCGCCGGGCAGGACAAGGCCGTGCTGCTGCAGAAGCTGCTGGCCTACAAGCAAGGCACGCTGCCCGCCACCGTGATGCACCAGCACGCCAAGGGCTACACCGACGCCGAGCTCGACCGCCTGGCCGCCCATTTCTCGCGCCAACCCAAATAACAACAAGGAGCCCACCCCATGAAGCAACTGCTGCAACGCCGCCACTTCCTCGCCGCCGCCGGCGGCACCGTGGCCGCCCTGGCCCTGCCGGGCTGCGCCTCGGTCTCGTCCGCGCCCAAGGCCCGCGTCGTCGTCATCGGCGGCGGCTTTGGTGGCGCCACCGCCGCCAAGTACATCCGCCAATGGGCGCCCGAGATCGAGGTGGTGCTGGTCGAACGCGAAGCCGCCTTTGTCTCCTGCCCGCTGAGCAACCTCGTGCTCGGCGGCACGGAAAAGATCGAGAACCTCACCACCGGCTACGACGCGCTGCAGAAAAAGCACGGCGTGCGCGTGGTGCGCGACGAGGCCACCGCCATCGACGCGGCCAGGAAGGAAGTGCGCCTGGCGCGCGGCGACACACTGAAGTACGACCGCCTCATCGTCTCGCCCGGTGTGGACTTCCAGTTCGATCAGGTGCCCGGCCTGCAAAGCGCCGAAGCGCAAAACCAGGTGCTGCACGCCTGGAAAGCCGGCCCGCAGACCGTGGCCCTGCGCAAACAGCTCGAAGCCCTGCCCGACGGCGGCGTGTATGCCCTGCACATTCCCAAGGCACCCTACCGCTGCCCGCCCGGCCCCTACGAACGCGCCGCGCAAGTGGCCTTCTACTTCAAGCAGCACAAGCCGCGCAGCAAGGTGCTGGTGCTCGACGCCAACCCCGACATCACCTCCAAGAAAGCCCTCTTCCTCAAGGCCTGGAACGAGCTCTACCCGGGCATCGTCGAATACAAGCCCAACAGCGAGATCGTGCGCGTGGACGCGGCCAACCGCACCGTGGAACTGCAGTTCGAAACCGTGCGCGCGGGCGTGCTCAACGTGGTGCCGCCGCAGCAGGCCGGGCGCATCGCGCAGACCGCCGGGCTCATCACCGCCAACAACAAGTGGTGCGGCGTCAACTTCCAGACCTTCGAATCCACCGTGGCCCCGGGCATCCATGTGCTCGGCGACGCCACGCTCTCGGCACCGGGCATGCCCAAGTCCGGCTTCATGGCCAACAACCACGCCAAGGTGGCGGCCGACGCGGTGATCGCGCTCATCCAGGGCCGGCCGGTGAACGCAGAACCCATCATCGCCAACACCTGCTACAGCTTCGTGAGCGACACCGACGTGGTGCACGTGGCCAGCGTGCACAAGTGGAACACCGAACAGAAAACACTCGTGGCCGTGAACGGCGCGGGCGGCCTCACGCCCACCGCCAACGCGCTCGAAGGCCAGTACGCCCGGTCCTGGGCCAAAAACATCTGGGCAGACGCCTTGCTCTGACGACAACGCCATGAACTTCCAGCAACTCAGATCGGTTCGAGAGACAGCGCGCAGCGGCTTCAACCTCACCGAGGTTGCCGCCATGCTCTACACCTCGCAACCCGGCGTGAGCCGGCAGATCCGCGAGCTGGAAGACGAGCTGGGCGTGACCATCTTCGCCCGCGCGGGCAAGCGCCTCACCGGCCTCACCGGGCCGGGGCAGACGCTGCTGCCCATCGTGGAGCGCCTGCTGCAGGAAGCCGACAACCTGAAACAGGCTGGCAAGGAATTCGTCTCGCGCCTCGAAGGCGGCCTCTCCATCGCCGCCACCCACTCGCAGGCGCGCTACGCCTTGCCGCACGCCGTGCGCGACTTCCGCGCGCTGTTCCCGCAAGTCACGCTCAACCTGCACCAGGGCTCACCCAAACAGGTGGCCGAAATGCTGATCGCAGGCGAGGCCGACATCGGCATCGCCACCGAAGCGCTGGCCAACTACCCGCAACTCGTCACGCTGCCCTGCTACCGCTGGACGCACAGCGTCGTGGTGCCGCACGGCCACCCGCTGCTGCGCGTGGAGGGCCCGCTGTCGCTGCAACAGTTGGCCGAACACCCCATCATCACCTACGACCAGGGCTACACCGGCCGATCGCACATCGACGACGCGTTCGACAAGGAAGGCGTGCGGCCCAACGTGGTCATCACCGCCATGGACGCGGACGTGATCAAGACCTATGTGGAACTGGGCATGGGCGTGGGCATCGTCGCCAGTATCGCGGTGGACCCCGACCGCGACCGCCACCTGCACGCGCTGGACGCGCGGCACCTGTTCGAAATCAACGTGACCCGCCTCGCGGTGCGGCGTGGCACCTGGCTGCGGGGGTATGCGTACAGCTTCATCGAGAACTTCGCGCCGAGTCTCACGCGGCAGATCGTGGAAGAGGCGCTGAATGATGAGATCGTGACGGTGTAGCCGGGCGTCATCTTGCGTGAGAATGAGCGCGTGTTTCGCCAGCACCGCCACCCCACCCGAGCCCCACGCCATGAACCAGGAAACACCGCGCCTGAACCTTGTGCAACTCTCCGACCCCCATGTGGTCGCGCAGGGCAAGCGCCTGATGGGGCGCATCGACACCGCGAAGTACCTCGCCCGGGCCATCGAGCGGGTCAACTTGCTCACACCGCGCCCGAGCCATGTGCTGATCACCGGCGACCTGGTGGATCAGGGTTCGCTTGACGAGTACCAGCACCTGCGCGAGTTGCTCAAGCCACTGCCCTGCCCCTACTGGCTGATGCCCGGCAACCACGACTCTGTGCCCCAACTGCGGGAAGCGTTTCCTGACCATGCCTACCTGCAAGGCAACCCCGAAGACGACGGCACGATCGCGGCGTTCGTGCTCTATGAGCTTGACCTCGGCAGCCATCGCCTGCTCTCAATCGACACGACCGTGCCGGGCAAACCGTTCGGCACCCTGTGCGCCGCGAGGTTGAACTGGCTGAGCAAGCGCCTGGACGCCCAGCCCCAGATGCCCACCCTCATCGCCCTGCACCACCCGCCCTTCACCACCGGCATTGCCTTCATGGACGGCATGGGTCTGCGCGAAGGCGCCGAGGAACTCGAACGCATCGTCTCGCGGCACCCGCAGGTGGAGCGCTTGCTGTGTGGCCATCTGCACCGCACGATCCTGCGGCGCTTCGGCGGCACGCTGGCGATGACCGCGCCCTCCACCGCCCACCAGATCGCCCTGGGGTTGCTGCCGCAGAGCGAACCCGCCTTCATCTTCGAGCCGCCGGGTTTCTACCTTCATGGTGTGCAAGCCGATGGCAGCCTGGTCAGCCATTTGCAACCGATCGGCGATTTCGGATCTGCCCAGCGGTTCGGCTGAGTGACGTGTGCCGCGCAGGCGGGTGCAGCTCACCGGCAAGGAGTCGCCATGAGGCTCACCCCAATGCAATGCATTCGCTACGCGGCGAACTGCTCACTAGTCTCAGCCAGCCACCGTAGCTCCCTTCAGTTGAGCGTATGAAGTGTCTCCCGCTTCACACCGCGCTGCCTGCGGCACATCGCCGGCGGGTTTCGCCTCGTGACCGACAAATGATGATGCTTCATGGCTATCTTTCAGGTTCCAGCGGACCCGAAGCGAAGTAACCCAACCCTTGGCTCAACTCATCCGCTGCTCGTCGCACTGCTGGGACGATCTCTGCCTGAATGCGATCATCTGTGAAGACATAGGTCGTTCCGGTTGCATTGACACCGGCGACTGCTTTCCCGTTTGCGTCGAAGATTGGGGCGGCAATCGACCGAATCCCCACATGAAACTCCTCATCACTGAAAACATAGCCCCGCACTCGCGCGACAGCCAGACTGCGTCGAAGCACCAGAGGATCCATGATGGATTTCTGTGTCCATGTGGAAAGTGGCTCGGTACCAATGATGTCGTCCAGTTCTCCATCCGATTTGTATGCAAGCAGCGCCCGCCCGATGGACGTCGCGTAGGCGGGCAGCCGTGAACCCACATGAATATTGATTGCGGTGGGCTGTTCCATGCGAGCCTGTGCGACATAGATAAGCTCCTTTCCCTCCAACAAGCCCATGTGCACGGACGCGCTGACCTCTGTGCGCAATCGATCCAGAACCGGCTGTGCTCTCTCTACCAAGGGAATACGATGCAGGTATGCGAAACCAAGTTGCATCGACAGGCTGGTGAGGCGAAATGCGCGCCCTGACTCGTCCCGAGTCAAATAGCCCAACTTCTCCAACGTGTGCAAGAACCGGAAGGGCTTGGTTCTGTTCCAACCAAGCTTGCCCGCAACTTCAGAGAGTGTGAGCGCAGGCCGCTCGCTGTCGAACGCCTTTAACACATCCAGCCCTTGCGCCAGCGCTTCAACCCAATAGGGGTCTTTGCCAGCTGTATTGCCTTCGCTTTTACTGTCAATCTCCGACACTTTGGCATTCTCTTTCATGCGGACCATGGGTATTGCCGTTTGGTGGTGACGATTCTACGGCCCTCACTCAACCTCACCAGGTGAAATAGTGAGGGACCGCACTGGGTCGACACGCGTCAAAAGCGATGTCGAATGCCTATTGCCATCCCGTTCCCGCTCGCAAGGCGCGTGGCTCTGTCGTTCAGCATGACGCCATAGACGTCTGTGCGCTTAGACAAGGCGTATTCGTATGCAACCGTGGTCGTGCTGCGCTTGGCGTCTGCCTGCGCCGTTTGCGACCGTGTGGTCTCCCCATAGGACATCAGGATATTTCCCGCGCCCACGGGGACTGCCAAGCCGACGCCACGCGTTTCAAGATCGATTCTTGTTGTCGCATTTCGCAGCTCGGTCTTGATGAGTTGGCCAAATAGCTTGACCACCTTGAAGTCATACGACGCTCCAAGGCTCCACAGCTGCGAGTCCACGATACGCACATTGGCAGGCGGCTTGGAAAAATTCAGCCCCATGTCACTGATCTTCTCGGTCACCAGCCCAGCTGAAAACGCGCCTTGAGCGTAGGAAAGATTTGCACCCATGCGCCGGCCAGCGGTAGACGCCTCAGCAGGCGCATGAAATACGGCGCCGGAGAAGCCGTTCAAGTTCGGCGTTGTGTAGCTCACCGCATTGTTCCAACTCGAGTCGGCGGCGCCGCTGGCCGTCATGAGCGGCTGAGTCGCACTCGACTGGTAGTTGTGAAGAAAGCTGGGATTGAATGCGGAGGAACCGCCAAGCGCGTTGTAGCGCACGAGGTTAAGGAAGGCCAGTGTGCTTTGGCGGCCCATGCGAACGCCGCCCCAACGCCCTTGAAGGCCTAACCAGCTCGAACGCGAAAAGAGTGGGTCGGCATCGCTTCGCCCATTGGCGCCAACGTCCATTCGGAAAAATCCGGTGATATCGAACTCAGCTCGAAGGCCACCACCAAGATCTTCGCGACCTCTCATACCCCAGAAGGAGGTGCTCAAGCCGCCACTGTCGACTCGCACAACGTGCGTCTCACCGGCGAGCTGTTTGCGGTAGACCATCGAGTCAACGAGGCCATAGAATTGCACATCCGACTGTGCGAAGACAGAGGTTGCTGCCAAGGTGAGTGCGCCAGCACTCAGAAACCGCAAGTGATGCATTTAGTCGCTCCGTGACGAGGATGAGAAGGGCCATCCATGGCGCCTCGTAGTCGCCATGGCCCAGGGGCGGGCCTCGGAAACACAGACATCGCCTCCGCTGCAAATCCCGCATGTGGTCGAGAAGTCCGGTGTTGCTAGGGATTCATGGCTTGGCCCTCAGGCAATGAATCAAGCACTCTGAAATTCAGCGAGGTGGTCTGCGACCCATTCGCTGAAATGTCGAGGCGCACATCCCGTCGCTTGCTCAAAGTCATCCGTGATGCGCGGTGGTACCGTGACCGACTTTTTCAGGTAATCCAGAATCCGTGCCGCAGCCTGAGGCGACTGCGCAGGATTCGCCGTCATGCGCCGCACGGCTTCTTCGTGCGAAATCTGCACGCATTCCACCGGCTTTCCCAGATGTACCGCGATGGTGTTCACCTGTTCGCGAATGCTCAACAAGTGGCCACCGGTGATCTCGAACACACGACCGAGGTTCTGTGTGCCGAGCAAAGACGACACAGCCAACATGGCAACGTCGTCTTCATGCACCGCGCTTCTCTTCGCCTCCGGATAGGGTGTGTAGACTCGCTGCTCCGCACGTATGCCAGGAGCCCACTGCAGACAGTTGGAGGCCAAGGTGTCCGGTCGGATGAAGGTCCAGTCCAGTCCCGCGGAGCGTGCGGCGTTCTCCGCGGCGCGATGGCGTTCAGCGATCGGGTTTTCTCCGGGCGGCGCTTTGCTCACTGAAGCCGACGACAGCAGAACCACCTGCCGCACGCCAGCCTTCCGAGCTGCATTGAACAATGCGTCGCTCGCATGAACATCCGGGGCATACACGAAGGCTGCATCGATCGAACTGAACGCCTTGAGCATCTGCCCAGGGTCGTTGTAATTGCCCACCATTGCACCGTCAACTGGCATCTTCGCAAGCTCTTGGGGAGAGCTGAACGTGAGTCGCACTTCCACGTTCTCTCGCGCCAGTCTGCGCACGATGTTCCGCCCCACCCTTCCCGCGGCACCCGTGACCAGGATTCTCTTCATTCGCGCCTTCCGTTCTTTAAGCACGCGCAAGAATCTGCTTGTAAGCGCGTGCCAGTTCCGCCGAGCTCGCTCCACGCCAGGCGACCATGCCATCTGGACGCACCAGCACGGCGTCACCGCTGCGGGCATTCAATGGAGCGATCGAATCCACCACACTGGCCTTTTGAGGAATCCCCAGATCCAGCGCGATGGCGTTGACGTCATTGGCAAAGCCGGCGTCTTCCGTATAGATCTGGAAATGCTGGCCCAGCGATCGGCGGGTGTTGATCTCGCCCTCACCCGACTTAAGCGTTGCGAAGGGAATCCGTGCTCCCGGCATTCCGGTCGGAGCTGCCGGATCCTCGAAAGGATTCGATGCGGGGGGCACAACGTCGTCTGCTGCTCGCACCACCGCACCATCAGGGCATACATAGCCGAACATCATCTTGGCGTGATCAATCGGTTCGCCGATGAGCGTCGCCAGGTCCTTCATGTCGCGGCGCTCTGCCAGGTTGGCCGCTTGCCATGTACACACGATCTCGGCATACGGGCGCCGTTCGGTGTCGTAGGTCTGGAGAAGCTCCGGTCCGGCGAGGCCGCGCAGCACGTAAGCGATCTTCCATCCCAGGTAATAGCCATCCTGCATGGCGGTGTTTCCACCTTGTCCCCCCGTGGGCGGCATCACGTGGGCGGCGTCGCCCACCAGGAAAACCCGTGCGGTGCACAGGCGATCCGCGATACGGTGCGAGTAGTTGTAGGTCGTGTCACCCGTGATCTCGAAGTCGAGGTCGGGCACGCCAACCAGAAGCCGGATCAGGGCCTTCGTGGTCTCGGCATCGCGCTGTGGGTCCGCCGAGAAGTTGGCGACCCACTGCTCGGGATAGTCGGTGCTCACAAGGATGCCGGAGCCGTCCGGCAACTGCGCATTCTTCACATAGTGGATGGTCATGGCATTGTTGCCAGACCATCGAGAGAGGTCTGCATTGAAGCGAACGGCCGTCACGGACTTCAGCAGCCCAAGACCGTGAGACCCTATCCCAACCTGTTCCGCAATGGCGCCGCGGATACCATCGGCTGCCACCACGTAGCGGGCTTCAATGGTGCATTCCTCACCGGCCTGTCCCTTCACTCGCAACTCGACATGCTCGGGTTGTTCGTCAAGGCTTTCGCAGATGCTGTTGAAGCGAATTTCAACGCCGAGTTCGGTGGCGCGCCGCAACAAGGCTTCCTCGGCGCGGGCCTGGCTCGCCATGCCGGGAACTTCGGGCGAGAACTTTGAGAAGTCGGGTCTGTGAGCAACGTGGTCGTAGATCACCTTGCCGGTCATGCTTTCGGAGACCTTGGAGGTGATGCCAGGCGCGCCAGGGGGGCGTGCCGCATAAATCGATTCCGTGATGGACGCCACGCGCATGGCTTCCATCGTGATCGGGTTCTGGCCTCGCGCCTTCGGCAGGATGGACGTCGACGGGTTGCGTTCGATCACCAGTGGACGAACCCCGTTCAACGCCAGGAACACTGCGGTTGACAGACCTGCAAGCCCAGCACCGACGATGACAACGTCGCGCATTTCTTTCTTCATGATGACTCCTGTAAATCAGATGTTTGCGCCACGTTCCCAATGGACGAGGCGCGTTCTTGCGTAAACAATCAACCGATCGGCCGCCAGGCCGAGCATTCCGAAGAAGGCCACGACAGCGAAGGCGGATGCCGTATCGAAATACGACGAATAGCGGACGATGAGATGTCCCAGGCCGCGTGACTCGCCGACGAACTCGGTCACACACATGACGATCAGCATGATCGGCGTTGCCACTCGCAAGCCCGTCAGCAGGTACGGCAGCACCGTTGGCAACAACACATCACGCGTGAAGCGCAGTGCAGTGGTCTCGTTGTTGGCTGCCAGCCAGACCATGTTCCGGGGAACGGAGCGCGCACCGGCGTACATCTGCACGAAGATCGGGAAAAAGCACTCCAGGGTGACTTGCACCACCTTCGAAGAAGCGCCAAGCCCGAAGATTAGGATCACGACGGGATAGAGCGCCAGCTTGGGGATCGGATAGAGCACTGATATGACAGGGTGCAAAGCGGCATCGACATAGCGATTGCGTGCGCACAGAATGCCCGCAGCCGAACCCAGAACGACCGCGCAGAACAGCCCCGTCAGACCTTTACTTAGAGTGGACTGCGCGTTGTCCAACAGCTCGCCGTTGCGCAGGAGTTCCAGAAACTGCACTGCGATCGCATTGAGGCCGGGGAACATCCGCGTGTCGCTGAGCATCGCAAATGCGTGCCAGATGACGAGAAACAGCAGAACCCCCGCCAGCTTCAGGCGTGTGCCATGGAATGTGTTCATGGCCTAGCCTCCGAATTCCATGCTCTGCCCACGGCAGAGCCAGACAGCGACCTTCTCGAGTGCTAGGTTGGAGCAATAGCCCGCCAGCGCAATCATCAGAATGCCGGCGTACATCTGCCCATATTCACCGTCTTGATAGGCTAGCATCACAATCGATCCCAGGCCGTCGGAGTGCCCGATGACTTCGGTGGCTACCATCAGGATGAACGCCACCATCAGACTGATGCGAAGCCCCACCAGGGTGCGCGGAAGGCTGGCTGGCAGTACAACCTGGAAGAACGTTCGCAGGCGGCCGATTTCATTGTTTCGGCTCAACCAGAAGTAACGCGGATTGATGCCGATCGCTCCGCTCATGGCGTTCAGATATGCAGGGAAGAAGCAACTGAGCGCGATGATCAAGACACGCGACGTGTCGGTGAAACCCAGCCAGACCGCCACGGCTGGAAAGAGGGATATCTTGGGTATTGCGTGCACGAATGCCTGCGAGACATCGAACAGCTCGCGCACGGTGCGCGAGACACCGGACAACAAGCCCAGAGCCACGCCCAGAGTCCCACCAATCACGAAGCCCGCGTATGCGCGCAATGTGCTGCGCGCGGTCTGCCCAAGGACCTCTCCATGCAGCAGACGCTCAAGAGCGGTGTCGAGAATGGTCAACGGACCTAGAAAGTATGCGGGCGCGACCTCGCGGCGGCTGGCGACTTCCCAAAGGATCAGCAACAACGCGACAAAGCCGAATGTGATGACCCAGAGGCCCCCACGATCGTTGGCGTGTGATGTTTTCATCGGCACTCCCTATGCCACCGCGCCACGGCGGATGAGGTCCCAGAGGTGCGCGCGGTATTCCAGCACTTTCGGGTCGGACTTGGTGGCAGGGGTGCGCGGACGCGGCAGGTCGATCGGGCAGTCCTCCATCACTGTGCCGGGCTTGCCACCCAGCACCACGACGCGATCCCCCAGGAAGATGGATTCGGTGATGTCGTGCGTGATGAAAACCACCGTCAGCCCGGAGGCTTGCCACATGCGCATCAGCTCTTCCTGCATTTCTTCGCGCGTCTGCGCGTCGAGAGCACCGAAAGGTTCGTCCATCAACAGTACTTCGGGTTGCATGGCAAGCGTACGCGCCAGCGCTGCACGCTGACGCATGCCACCCGAGAGTTCTATTGGGTAGGCTTTCCCGAACCGGTGAAGTCCGACCTTGTCCAGGTACTCGGTCGCCATGTCGAGGGCTTCGGCACGGCTTTTGCCGGTTTGCTCAATAGGCCAGGCAATGTTTTGCAGCACGGTTTTCCAGGGAAACAAGGTCGCTTCCTGGAACACCATGCCGAGCTTGCGACTCGGTTTGGTGATGGCATTCCCGTGAATTTCGACGGAGCCCGACGTCGGCGTTTCGAAGCCACCGAGCATGTGCAGGAGTGTGGTCTTTCCACAGCCGCTGGGGCCCAGGACGGTCACAAATTCCCCCTGCTGAATTTTTAGGTCCACGGGACCCAAAGCGTGAACCACATGGGAGCCACGTTTGAATTTCTTGACGACTGAATTGATGGTTAACATGGTTTGGAGTGCTGTTGACGGCATGGGGGCAGGAACGGTCGTCCTGCCGCTACTCGTTATTGGCTCAGCGCGTAGCCCTGCAGCAGGAGTTCTTCGGCTGGAACGCTGCGGGCGGCTGGCAGGAAGCCGGACTCAACCATGTCCTTGATAGTCTCTTGCACGTCGCGGACGTTGATCCTTCCGCCTTCGCTGCGGCCGCCATCAGGTCCGGCGTCTGCTGCGCTCGGGGTCAGGTAGTTCGCCGCAATCAACTTTGCATAAAGGGATGCGCGATCCTGTTTCCACGCAGCGGTGGCGTTCAGATAGTCCGCGCGCCACGCGCAATACGCTTCTGGGTTGGCCGCCACGAATTTCTGCGTAAAGAACACCAGCGTGCTGGGATGGGCCTGCTGGGTCGCCTGCATAGGCCGCATGATCACGTCGACGCCGCCGGCTTTCTGAGCTCTCGCCAGAAACTGTCGGGACAGCCATGCGACATCAATTTGTCCGTTGCGCAGGGCTTGCTCCTGTGCTGGAGGCGGCATGGACACATACTGCGCGTCGTTGGCTTTCAAGCCTTCCCGGCGAAGCGCGCTCTTGACCCAGTATTCGCTGATTGTGTTGGGTCCATAGAAGCCAATGCGCTTGCCTTTGAAATGCGTCGCGCTCTTGATTCCACTGTCTTTCATCACCACGAAGGCGCCTTGGTTGTCGACCTCATTGGTCTCCACCACCGAAGCGACGGCGCGCATGTCCAGGCCGACCCGGACGGCCGTGACCAGCGCCGTCAAGCTGATCGAACCCGCTTCGAGCTGACCAGCCTGCACCGCGGTCATTCGATCGTTGGCCGCGAAAAGTTGTGGCTCCAGAACATAGAACTTTCCGTTGTTCGGGTACTTTGCCTTGTCCGCCCACAGCAAGGCGAGAGGCTCTTCCCCACCCCCGGTGAGCCCATAGCGAATCTTTACTGGTTGTGTTGGCGGCTTTGAATAGCTGAACTGGGTGCATTGGTCTGCTGCAGGGGGCGCTCCTTTGACCGCAGGCTGGGCCCCAACATGCGCCGGGAGTACCCCCAGCACAAGCAATGCAGCGACGAGATAGCTCCTCAAACCCAATAATGAGTTGCTGGTGAACGAGACGCAAAGTTGACGCAAGGGGATCTCCTACGAAAATGGACAGCCTTCGTCAGAAAGGCCTGCCAAGCTGATCAATTTGTTTTGAATACAAAACAACGTTTAGCATTCAAAACATGGGTGGGAGTTTATCTCCCCGCAGCGTGGACAGCTGATCGGGAAAACCCTAAGGTCCGGATCGCGAGGCGAATTAAGAAGAGTTCGCATGCCAAGGCGAATCCGTCACGATGACTTGGAACGTTAGGGCTTCACGCTGTGGTCCAAGCTCTGGTGGCCTCAGCGCACGGATAGCACTGCCGAAGCGCATCATGACCAGTGGATACACGCGGTCCCCAGTGGCTGCGCATTGACACGGCTGGGGCTTTGGCGGCTGTGAGGTTCTCAAAGCCGCTGGGGCAATGGTTCCCCCACTTCCAACAGCCGACCTTCTTTCCGGAGATTCACCGGGCTTTAGTGGATGCAACGTAGAAGGTGCCCCGCTGTCAACCAGCCATCGCCATAGTCAGCAATCGCTGCAGACCGGCCACCCCCTGCAACCATGCGATGGCGCAAGGCCAAATTCGGCCATTTGCGTTACATATCCCTAGCTATACTCCGCCGATCGCGTCCAAAAAAGGCGTGATCGGGATTGGTCTCCCGTCCGCAGTTCCTGCAGCGAAAGCCGCAGGCCTCCTCCGCAGAGTTCTGCGGCTTTTTCGCTCGTGCTGCTTTTTGGCGGCTCGGGCGGGGAGTCGCGAGACTCGCCGGTTCCCGCAGGGACTGCCCGGTAGACCAACCCGTTCGGGCTGCCGCCCCTCCACAAGAGGGGCGGCGGTTATTGCAAGCCGTACCTCGGGGAGCCTCTACATGGCCATCAACCTTCGCCTCTCTTTCCAACACGCGCTCGCTCGCCTGCGCCCCAAGAGCTTCGCGCACGAAGTCTCCGACCTCACCGCTCAAGCCTTCCACCGGCTCAACCGGCTGGGCCTGTCCCTGGAAAGTCAGGTCGATGACGACATCGTCCAGGCCATCCACGACGAGCGACGCAAGGCGCTTCACGACGAGGCGAGCCGCCGCTATATCGACCTGTTCGACACGTTGCTGGCGCTGCAGGCGCTGGCCGACAAGAACAACGGCCGCCGCTGAGGCGCCTGCCATTCAGGCAATGCCCTCATGGCGGACCAACGCACCATCCCCACCAGAAAGCCGCGCGGCGTGCGCGTTCTCGGCGCTGCCGCATCGGCCGATGCGACCGAGGCGCGGGTCTCGTCGCTCGCGCTGCAGGCGGCCAACCAGGTGACCGAGCTGTCGATCACCTTCAAGGCTTATCAGGCGCTGGAGCGCTTCATTTCGCCGGAGTACGAGCACGAGGTGGACGACGCTGTGCCACCCTCGCGCTCGGAGCTGGGCTCGCTGCTGCACACGCTGAATGCCGAGATGCAGCGGCAGCTCGGCGCGCTGGCGGACACCACCACGGTGCTGCAGGCGCAGGTGGAGAGGAAGTCAGCGGCGGTGTCTTCTTCTTCGCCGCCGTAGCGCCACCTACAATCCGGCGGCCATGTCGATGAACCGTGCGTTCACTGCCGCGCTGCTGTCTTTGCTGGTTCTTCTGGGTGTTTCCCTGGGGAACCCGGCGGCGCGCCTGAGCGCGCACGCGCCCCACCCCTACGCCCAGGACGACGGCACGCCGTTGCGCCAGGCGGTGATGACGGCGGCGGGGCGGTCTGCGATGGCGGCCCTGCGCCCCGTTGCCAAGAAGATGGGGGCGAAGGGGGCCGATGGCGCGCTGCCGGTGGTCAGCGTCACGTTCTCCACGCTCGACACCCCCGGGGGCGAGGCCCCCGACCGCCGTGGCCCGAGGCTGCCCGAGCCCGCGCCCCACGGCTACCTGGCCCGCGCGCCGCCTGCCGCCCTGGCGTGACGCCTGGCGCGCCGGTTGGTGCGCCACCCCCCTCTTCCTCGCCTGACGACGCTGCTGCCGCGTTGCCTCGCCGTGCCCTCCTGGCCCAGGAGGCCGCGGGGCGCTGCGCCGCCGCCGCGCGTGCCCTTCCCTATTTCTCTATCGGACGCATCTTCATGACTTCACTGGACTACGCCTTGACCATCGGCGCCATCGCCGCCCTGCTGCTGTGGCTGGCCTGGAACGAGCGCAAGGCCGACAACGCGCGCGATGCCGGGCTGCTGTTCACGCTCGGCTCCATCGTGGGGGTGGTGGCCGGCGCGGTGGCGCTGTTTCTTCCGGCTTGAACCCGATCGGGCTCAGCGGTCCGCCGAGACCTCTGCCTCGCGCAGCACGGCGAGCAGGTTTTCGCTGGCCGCCAGGCCCATCTTCACGTAGGCGTCGGCCGTGACGCCGCCGATGTGCGGGCTGAGGATGATGCGGTCTTCGTCGCGGAACGGGTGGTCGGCCACCATGGGTTCCATGGCGAAGCTGTCCAGCCCGGCCGAGGCCACGTGGCCTGAGCGCACGGCGTCCAGCAGCGCGGCTTCGTCCACCAGGCCGCCGCGCGCGGTGTTGACGATGAGCACGCCGGGTTTGCAACGCGCCAGGGTGTCGCGGTTGAGCAGGCCCCGGTTGTCGTCGGTCAATGGGCAGTGCAGCGAGATCGCGTCGGACTCGCGCCAGAGCGTGTCGAGGTCCACCACCTCGATGTCGGCCGGCACTTGGCTCGCGTAGGGGTCGAAGCCGATCACCCGCATGTCCAGCGCCTTGGCCATGCGCGCGAAGCGCTGGCCGATGGCGCCCAGGCCGATGAGGCCGATGGTGCGGCCGGCCAGTTCCACGCTCTTGTGCGTGGCCTTGTCCCAGTGGCCCGAGTGCATGCGGGCGTTCAGGGCCGGCACGGACTTGGCGCAGGCCAGCAGCAGCGCCATGGCCTGCTCGGCCACGGCCGCCGCGTTGGCGCCCACGGCGGCGCGCACTTCCACGTGGCGCGCTGTCGCGGCCACCTTGTCGATGGTGTCGGTGCCGCTGCCGTGCTTGGAGATCACGCGCAGCGAGGGCGCGGCGTGGATGGCCTCTGCCCCCACCTTGCCGTAGCGCACGATGATGGCAACCGGGTCGTGCTGTTGGCAGAGCGCGACGATGTCCTGCTCGCTGGGGGTCTTGCCGGCATAGACGATGTCGAAATCGGTCAGCAGCGCGAGCGCTTGCGGGGCCAGGTCGGCGGCGGTGACGAGGATGGCGGGCCTGGTGGAGCTCACAGCCGCTCCCCTTCCTTGAGCACGCCGGCCGAGCGCAGCGCGGCGTCGAGCCATTTGGCGGCCGTGTCGCCTTGCTGGATGGCGGCGATGCGCGCGGCTTCGTCCTTCACCTTTTTCTCGGCCAGGGGCAGCAGGGCTTCGATCTTCTCGCGCTCGACGATCACCACGCCGTCGGCATCGCCGAGCACGAGGTCGCCGGGGTGCACGGTGACGCCGCCGATGGAGATGGGGTGGCCGATGCGGCCGGGCACGAGCTTGGTGGGGCCGTTGGGGTTGGTGCCCACGCTGAACACGGGGAAGCCCATTTCCTCGAGTTCGAGCGAGTCGCGCACGGCGCCGTCGAGCACCACGCCGGCGATGCCGAGTTTCTGGCACGCGGTCATCATGATGGTGCCCATGAGCGCGGCGGTCTGGTCGCCCTTGCCGTCCACCACCAGCACGTCGCCGGGTTGGGCGAGCGAGATGGCGGCGTGGATCATGAGGTTGTCGCCGGGGCGCACTTCCACGGTGAATGCGGTGCCCACCACTTTCATGCTGGGGCGAAGGGCGGTGATGCGGCCGTGCAGCGCGCCGCGCCGGCCGGCCACGTCGGCCAGGATGGCCGCCTGGTAGGCGCCGGCCTGCTTCACGATGTGCGGGGGAACGCGCTCGAAGTCGCGGAGGATGTCGGGGGTGGTGGTCACGGTAGGGGTCCTGAAGAAATGAATCAGTCGAGCTTGGCGCCGGAGTCCTTGACGACCTTGCCCCAGCGCACGATGTCGTCGCCAATGAGCTTGGCGAAGGCTTCGGGGGTGCTGCCGGCCACGTCGGCGCCCTGGTCGCTCAGCTGTTTCTGCAGAGCGGGCAGTTGCAGGGCCTTGTTGATCTCGGTGTTGAGGCGGGCCGTGACATCCTTGGGCAGGTTGGCCGGGCCGAGGATGCCGAACCAGGTGACGGCCTCGAAGCCCTTGTAGCCGGACTCGGCGATGGTGGGCGTCTGCGGCAGGTCGTCCACGCGCTTGAGCGAAGTGACGGCCAGGGCTCGCATCTTGCCGTTCTTGATGTGGCCGATGAGCGTGGGGATGGACGACACATAGACCTCCACGCGCTCGCTGATCACGTCGTTGATGCCCTGGGCCGCGCCTTTGTAGGGCACGTGCATGAGCTTCACGCCGGCTTCTTTCTGGAACATCTCCATGGCCAGGTGGGCCACGGTGCCGTTGCCCGAGGTGGCGAAGTTCAGCGCGCCGGGTTTGGCCTTGGCCGCCGCGACGAGGTCGGCAAACGTCTTGTAGGGCGAGGTGGCCGAGACCACGAGCGCCAGCGGCGCGCTGGCCACCATGGAGATCGGCGTGAGGTCCTTGACGGGGTCGTAGGGCAGCTTGCTGTACAGGCTGAGGTTGATGGCGAGGTTGCTGGTCTGGCCGAGCACCAGGCTGTAGCCGTCGGCGGGCGACTTGGCCACGTTGTCGATGCCGATGTTGCCGCCCGAGCCGGGCTTGTTGTCGATGATGAAGGACCACTTGGTGGTCTCGCTGATCTTCTGCGTGACCTCGCGGCCGATCAGGTCGGTGCCGCCGCCCGCGGGAAAGGGCACGACCAGGCGCACCGGCTTGTTGGGCCAGGCCTGGGCATGGGCGGTGGTGACGAAAACGGATGCCAGCGCGAGGCCGGCGAGGATGCGGCGGGAAATGATCACGGTGCTTGTCTCCAGTTGTTCAGCCAACCACGTTGGCCGTGGGACCGGACTGTATGGAGGAGTTGCGTTCAGTACAATGCCGTTTCACGGAACGAAACGAGGTGCATGGTGCGCAATCCTCCCAAAGACGATGATGAACCCGCTGCCGGGGGTGTCAACGCGGTGACGCGGGCACTCTCGCTGATGGAGACTTTCCAGGCCGGCGAGGCCACGCTGTCGCTCGCGGAAATGAGCCGGCGCGCGGGCATGCACAAGACCACGGCGCTGCGGCTGGCGCGCACGCTCGCGCTCTCCAGCTACATGGTGCAGGCCGAGGACGGCCAGTGGCGCCTGGGGCCGGCCACGGGTTGGCTGGGCGCGCGCTACCAGCGCGGCTTCGACGTGAACTTCGCCGTGGAGCCGGTGTTGCGCGAGCTCGTGCAGCTCACCGGCGAGAGCGCCACCTTCTACGTGCGCGAGGGCAACATCCGCGCCTGCATCGCCCGTGTGGAAGGCGCGCAGGCGGTGCGCCACCACGTGCGCATCGGCGAGCGCCTGCCGCTGGACAAGGGCTCGCCCGGCCGCGTGATCCTGGCGTTCAGCGGGCAGCGCGGCGAGCCCTACGAAGAGATCCGCAAGCGCGGCTACCACCTCTCGCTGGGCGAGCGCGAGCCCGAGGTGTCGAGCGTGTCGGCGCCGGTGTTCGGTTTGAACTGGCGGCTGCTGGGTTCCATGTGCATCTCGGGGCCGGGCTCGCGGCTCACGAAGCCCAAGCTGGAGAAATACGCCAAGCACGTGATCCGCGCGGCCAACGAACTGTCGTATGCGCTCGCGGGCAGCCGCTCGGCGAACACGCCGCCGGTGGTGTCAAACTGGCACCCCTGATGAGCACCGAACCTTCCGCCAACACCACCGCGCCGCTGGCACGACCGGCCAACCGATTCGACCGCATGGAGTGGGCCGGTGCGTTCGGCGACCTGGGCACGCTCATTCCCTTTCTGGCGGCCTACATCGGCGTGCTGAAGATGGACCCGACGGGCGTGCTGTTCGCGTTCGGCGTGGGCATGCTGGTCTGCGGCCTGTACTACCGCACGCCGTTCCCGGTGCAGCCCATGAAGGCCATTGGCGCGGTGGCGGTGGCACAGGCGGCGCAAACGGCGGTGATCACACCCGGCACCGTGGTGGCGGCGGCGCTGGTGACGGGCGCGGTGTGGCTCGTGCTCGGGCTCACGGGCGCGGCGCGCACCCTCTCGCGCCTGGTGCCGCCCACGGTGGTGGCGGGCATCGTGCTCGGGCTGGGCCTGGGCTTCATGCTCGAAGGCGTGCGCATGATGCAGACGGCCTGGGTGCTGGCCGCCGTGGCGGGCGCCGTCACCCTGGCGCTGATGTGCACCCGGGCCATTCCCGCCATGTTCGTGCTGCTGGCCCTGGGCGCGGCGGTGGGCCTGTACCAGAACCCGGCCCTGGGCTCGGCGCTGGCGAATGCGAGCGTGCAACTGACCACGCCCACCTTCGCCCTGGGCTCGCTCTCGTGGAACGACCTGTTCATCGGCGTCGTGTTTCTCGCCTTGCCGCAGATCCCGCTGACGCTGGGCAATGCGGTGATCGCGATCAAGGAGGAGAACAACCGCCTGTTCCCTCACGCGCCGGTGACGGAGAAGAAGGTGGCGGTGTCGACCGGCCTCATGAACGTGTTCAGCTCAACCGTGGGCGGCGTGCCCATGTGCCATGGCGCGGGCGGCATGGCCGGCCACGTGGCCTTCGGCGCGCGCACCGGCGGGGCCGTGGTCATTCTGGGTGCCGTGCTGCTGGCGCTGGCGCTGTTCTTCAGCGACTCGGTGCACGTGCTCTTCCAGCTCTTCCCGCCGGCGGTGCTGGGCGTCATCCTGTTCTTCACCGGCGCGCAGCTGGCCCTGGGCGCGGGCGCGCTGGGGGCGGCCAGAAACGACCGCCTGGTGGTGCTGGCCACGGCCGGCCTGTGCCTGTGGAACGTGGCCATCGGCCTGGCCGTGGGGCTGGTGCTGCACCACCTCGCGCGGCGCGGGTGGTTGCGGTTCTGAAAGACGGGCTCAGTCCTCGACGCCGATCAAGCCCTCGCGCACCGCCAGGCGCACCAGGGCGGGCACGTCGTCCACGCCCAGCTTGGCCATGATGCGGGCGCGGTAGGACTCCACGGTTTTGGGCGAGAGGTCCAGCTTCGTGCTGATGACGGCGCTGGTGAGGCCCCGAACCACCATGAGGATGACCTGCCTTTCCCGCGCCGACAGGGAGAGCACGGCGGCCGATCGGGATTCGGCCATCAGGCCTTCCACCGCCAGCGTGGATGCCCGCCGGCAGAGGTACCGGTGGCCGTTGGCGACCACCTCCACGGCGTTGAGCAGCTCGAGGGATGCCGAGTCTTTCAGCACGTAGCCCAGGGCGCCGCGCCGCAAGGCTTCGACTACGTGCCGGGGGTTGGCCGACATGGTGAGCATGACCACGCGCGATGGCAGCTTGCGGCGCTGCACCTCCTCCAGCACGTCAAAGCCCGAGTCGGGCTCGAGGTGCAGATCGAGCAGCACCACCGAAGGCTGGAGGCGGGCGATGTCGGCGATGGCCGCCGCCGGGTGGCCGGCTTCGCCCACGACGCGGTGCCCGGCTTTCTCCAGCACATTGCGCAGGCCTTCACGCAACATCACGTGGTCATCGACCAGGAAGATGTCAGCCATGGTGGCAACCGGTTGAGGCGTCCATCAGACCAGTATTGGCCTGGGTGACCAGGTCGTCTGTTGGGTAGCGAACACAGCCCCAGGGGTTGGTCAGTGGGGCAACAGCGCTGCCGCGGCGGCGCGCGTGAGGTGCCGCGTGAGTTCGTCGAGCAAGGTGGAGGCCGCGCGCGCCTGCTGCCAGTGCAACGGCACATCGAGCGGGGTGCCGGGCACCAGTTCAACGAGGTGGCCGGCCTTGAGATGGGCACGCACCATCACCTCGGGCTGCAGGCCCCAGCCCATGCCCGCGAGGGCCGCCGTGACAAACGCATGCGGCGACGGCAAGGTGTGCCGGGGCAGCTCCACGTGCCGGTGGCACTGGCGGCGCGCCCAGCGCGCCTGCAGCTGGTCCTTGGTGTTGAAGACGAGGCTGGGCGCCTTGCCCAGGCTGCCGGCCCCCACGCCCTGGGGAAAGTGGCGCTGCACGAACGCGGGGCTGGCGGTGGCGAGGTAGCGCATGGTGCCCAGCGGGCGGCTGTTGCAGCCCACGGCCGGGCGCGCGGTGGCCGTGACGGCGGCGAGCACCGCGCCGCTGCGCAGCCAGTCCGAGGTGTGGTCTTCGTCGTCCACGGCCACCTGCATGAGCACGGGCGCCTGGGCCGCGAACGCGGCCACGGCGGGGGCGAACCAGGTGGCCAGGCTGTCGGCGTTCACCGCCACGGGCAGCGCCACGCGCGCGACGCCTTCGGGCGCGAGCGCGGGCAGCGTGCCTTGCAGTTCCTGTTCCAGCAGGCTCACGCGGTCCACGTGCTGGCACAGGCGCCGGCCGGTTTCGGTGGCTTCGCAGGGTTGGCCGCGCACCACCAGCGCGCAGCCCACGCGCTCTTCCAGCAGCCGGATGCGCTGCGAGACGGCCGAGGGCGTCACATGGAGCGCGCGCGCGGCGCGCTCGAAGCTGCCTTCGCGCACGACGGCGGCCAGGGCGGACAAGGAGGCGTAGTCCAGCATGATTCAGTTTTGCTTCATCGGATGTAGTGAAGACAGTTTGCCTTCACAGCCCCGCACTGGCAATCTCGGGGCATGACGACAACTTTCATTCAAGGCCTGGTGCTGAGCCTGGGCCTGATCGTGGCGATTGGCGCACAGAACGCGTTTGTGCTGCGGCAGGGCCTGCGCCGGGAGCACGTGGGCAGCGTGGTGCTGTTCTGCGCCGTGGCGGACGCGGTGCTGATCACGGCCGGTGTGCTGGGCATGGCGCAGGCGCTGGGCGAAAGCCCCGGCCTGGCGCGGGCGCTGGCGCTGGCGGGCGCGGCCTTCCTCGCGGTGTACGGGTGGCGGGCCTTGCGGCGCGCGCGCCGGCCTCAGCGGTTGAACGCCGCCGATGGCGGCGAGGGCCTGAGCCGAGGCGCGGCCGTGGCGCAGGCGGCGGCGTTCACGCTGCTCAACCCGCATGTGTACCTGGACACGGTGCTGCTGGTGGGCAGCATCGGCGCCCAGCAGCCGGCCGCGCTGCGCGGCTGGTTCGTGGCCGGGGCGAGCACGGCCAGCCTGTGCTGGTTCGGGCTGCTGGGCTTTGGCGCGCGCTGGCTGGCGCCCTGGTTCGCGCGGCCGCGCGCGTGGCAGGTGCTGGACGGGCTGATCGGCATCACCATGTGGGTGCTCGCGGCGCTGCTGGTGCGCCATGCATTCACCACTTCCTGAGGATGGACCATGTACGTTTCAAAGCACCACGCCCTCGATGACAGCGAGGCGATCTTCGGCCTGATGGAGGCACACCCGCTGGGCGCCTGGGTGTGCCATACCGCGGGCGGCCTGGTGGCGAACCATGTGCCCTTCTTGCTGGACCGCAGCCGAGGCGAATTCGGCACGCTGGTGGGCCATGTCTCGCGGGCCAACCCGATCTGGCGCGCGCTGGGCGCGGCCGCGCCTTCGGTGGTGATGTTCCAGGGGCCGCAGGCCTACATCTCGCCCGGGTGGTACCCGGGCAAGGCGGCCCACGGCAAGGTCGTGCCCACCTGGAACTACACAGTGGCGCATGCGCACGGCGTCGCGCGCGCGGTGGACGACCGGGACTGGCTGCTGGACATGCTGAACCGGCTCACGGCCACGCACGAGGCCGACCGGCCCGCACCGTGGCGCGTGGACGATGCGCCCGCGGACTACGTCGACCGCATGCTGCGCGCCATCGTCGGGGTGGAGCTGCCCATCCAACGTCTCGAAGGCAAGCTCAAGGCCAGCCAGGACGAAGACCTGCCCGACCGGCTGGGCACCGTGTGCGCCTTGCGAGCGGACCCGAGCGACGAAGCTCAGGCCCTGGCCGGGCTGGTCGAAAAGGCCCTGGGTGGCATGTGAAAAAGACGCGGCCTGTACATTGCGGGCTTCATCCCTGCTCTCAACAACCACACGAGGAAATCACATGCCCAAGGCTTACTGGATGGCCACCTACCGTTCGATCAGCGACCCCGCCGCCCTGGCGGAATACGCCAAGCTGGCTGGCCCCGCCATTCAGGCGGCGGGTGGGCGCTTCCTGGCGCGCGGCATGCCCGCGCAGGTGTACGAAGCGGCGGTCCACCAGCGCGCCGTGCTGATCGAATTCGACAGCGTGGCGCAGGCCACCGGGGCGCACGACAGCCCGCAGTACCAGCTGGCGCTCAAGGCCCTGGGCAATGGCGCGGAGCGCGACATCCGCATCGTCGAAGCGGTCGAATAAAAAGCCCTGAACCGGTCAGTGCGTGAGTTGTCGAACGCAGCTGACCGCGGTGGGAACGCCTTTGAACATCCCGGCGGAACCACCACCGGGGGGCGCGAACGCATGGAACCAGGCGAGGGCCACCGGGCCCACGCTCCATTGCGTGGAACTCCAGCTCGTGGGAAAGCTGACATGGCCGGGCCTGTGCAGCCTCTCCTGCACCGACTCCCCGCTGGTGCATCCGGTGGAAGCGCTGTCGCTGAGCTCGCAGATGGCGGGCAGGTACCAGTCGGCATAGCCATTGATGGTGGCGCGGCAGGCGCCCGCCGCGTAACCCGTCAAGGGAACGCCCACATGCTCGGGTGCCGACACGATCCGCTGCGTGTTGCAGGCGCCGTCGAACTTGCCGTTGCAGAAGGGCAGCGGCCCCGCCGAGTTGTCGGTCACGCCGGGGATTTCGAACACGGCGCCGGGCGCGACGTTGTGCTGGCTCCAGTTGTAGAGCGCGGTGCTGTCGCCGGCAATGGCCACCTTGCCGCCGATGCTCGCGCTGGGGGGCGTGGCGTCGTCGAGGGCAAAGACATGACCACCCTGGTAGACGCTGCCGTAGTCAAGCACATGGACCTGAACCGTTGGCGTGTTGGTGTTGTTGCCCCGCACGGCCATGGACACCGGAACCGGCGCCAGGGCACCGGGCGGCGCGCTGGCCACCGCACCGGGCGTGATGGTGATGGTGCACGTGGCGCCGGGTGCCAGCGTGGCGCAGTGGTTGAGGTAGGTGGTGCCCGCCGGGAACACCACCGCCGGATCGACCTCCACCAGCGTCGCGGGGTGGGCACCGGTGTTCACCACGCTGACGCTGCGCGAGGCGCCAGAGACCTTGAGCGCCAGGACGCTGAGGCTCACGCTCAGGGTGGTCGCGGCGGCGGGCGAGGTGAGAACGGGTGGTGGGGGTGGCGGGGGCACGGGCGGCGGGGCTGCCTCGGGAGAGCCTCCGGAACCACCGCCGCAAGCGGTGAGAAGTGCCAACAGATTCAGGACGCAGAATTTCCGATTCGTGATGGCAGACAGCATGGATGGCTAGGGTGATTGGATTTTGTAACTGGCAGTGGACCTTAGCAGTTTCGGTAGTCGTCCTTCGCACGATCAGGCCATGGAAAACCGGCCATTCCGTTGGTATGGCGCCCAATTCAACTTTCGTTTCTTCAAGGCGTTGTCCGGTGGTGCCACCGCCTGATGGGCGCGGTGGCTTGGTGCATCCGGGCGCCTGTGGGAAGATGGGTTAAGCCCCCCTCCCCCCCTCTCTTCACGCGGCCCGCCATGACCCGACCCTCACTGCCTATCGACGACACCACCACCTCCCCGTTGCTGCGCACCGGCGTGCCCGGCCTGGACGACGTGCTCGGTGGCGGATTGACGCCGGGCCGCCTGTACCTGGCCGAGGGTTCGCCGGGTTCGGGCAAGACCACCATCGCGATGCAGTTCCTCATGGAAGGGGTTCGCATGGGTGAGGCCGTGTTGTACGTCACCCTCTCGGAAACCGCCGATGAACTGCAGGGCGTGGCCCGCTCCCACGGCTGGGATCTCAATGGCGTGGAAATCCGCGAGATGCTGCCCGCGCAGGAATCGCTCTCGCCCGAGGAGCAGTACACCGTGTTCCACCCCTCCGAGGTGGAACTGGGCGAGACGACCATTCGCATCCTGGAGGACGTGAAACGCATCAACCCTTCGCGGGTGGTGTTCGACTCCCTGTCCGAACTGCGGCTGCTGGCCGGCAATTCGCTGCGGTATCGGCGACAGATCCTGGCGCTCAAGCAGTTCTTCGCGGGGCGCAACTGCACCGTGGTGCTGCTGGACGACATGACCGCCGTGGAACACGACCTGCAGGTGCAGAGCATCTCGCACGCGGTGGTGCGCCTGGAGCAGATCAACCTGGACTATGGCGGCGCCCGGCGCCGGCTGGTGGTGCTCAAGTACCGGGGCCAGTCGTTCCGGGGTGGGTACCACGACTACAAGATCACGCGCGGCGGCCTGATCGTCTTTCCCCGGCTGGTGGCGGCCGAACACGTCGAACCCGTGAGCCAGACCAAGATGCCCAGCGGACTGAAGGAACTGGACGACCTGCTGGGCGGCGGCATCGAGCGCGGCACCAGCACGCTGCTGGTGGGCGCCCCGGGCACCGGCAAGTCCAGCGTGGCGGTGCAGTTCGCCATGGCGGCGGCCGAGCGCGGCGAGTGCACGGCCCTGTTCATCTTCGACGAGAGCATCGCGACCATGCGCACGCGCTCGGAAGGCATGGGCATGGAGATTTCCAAGCACATGGCGTCAGGGCGCATCCGGGTGCGGCAGGTCGACCCGGCCGAGCTTTCGCCCGGCGAGTTCGTGCACGAGATCCGGCAGGCCGTCACCGAGCACCACGCCAGCGTGGTGGTGATCGACAGCCTCAACGGCTACCTCAACGCCATGCCGGACGAGCGTTTCCTCATCGTGCAACTGCACGAGCTGCTCACCTTCCTCGGCCAGTCCGGCGTGGCCACCGTGCTCATCGGTGCGCAGCACGGGCTGATCGGCATGCAGATGCACTCGCCGGTGGACGCGAGCTACCTGGCCGATGCCGTGGTGCTGCTGCGCTATTTCGAGGCCGAGGGCGAGGTGCGGCAGGCGATTTCCGTGATGAAGAAGCGCGGCGGCCAGCACGAGCGCAGCATCCGCAGCTTCAAGATCACGCCCGACGGGCTTTCCCTCGGGCCACCCCTGCGACAGTTCCGCGGCATTCTCACGGGCGTACCGATTCCCCTGGAAGGCGTGGTCGATCCCGACACGCCAGCGAAATGACCGACGTTCCGGCTCGGTCGCCCGAGCTGCGCGTCTTGCTCAGGATGGTCACGGCGAAGGACGGCGAGATGACCATTCGCCTGCTGGCACGCGCGGGCATCGTGGCCGAAACCTGCGCGGATGCCGCCGAACTGGCGAAAGAAATGGCGGTGGGCGCCGCGGCCGTGCTGATCGCGGAAGAGATCCTGGCCGATCAGGGCTTCGGGCGCGTGATGCTGGCCTTGCGTTCGCAGCCCGCCTGGTCCGACCTGCCGGTGATCGTGCTGGCGCGCTCGGGCGTGGATTCCGTGGCGGTCACCGAGGCCCTGGAGCAGTTGGCCAACCTCACGGTGCTGGAGCGGCCGATGCGGGTGGCTTCGCTGGTGAGCTCGGTGCGCACGGCGCTGGCGGCACGCCGGCGGCAGTACCAGTTGAGAACCACGCTGGAAGGCCTGCGCGAGGCGGACCAGCGGAAAACCGAATTCCTGGCCACGCTGGCGCATGAGTTGCGCAACCCCCTGGCACCGCTGCGCACCTCCTTGAGCATCCTCACGGAGAAGCAGCCGGACGAGGCCACCGCCCAGCGCCTCTACGCCATGATGGACCGGCAGGTGACGCACATGGTGCGGCTGATCGACGACCTCATGGAGGTGTCGCGCATCACGCGGGGCAAGATCGAATTGCGCCTGGCACCGGTCTCGCTCCACCGCGTGGTGCGCGACGCCGCCGAGCTCAGCAAACCCCTGCTCATGGCGGGCCACCACGAGCTGGTGCTGGACCTGCCACCGGTGCCCAGCACCGTGCAGGGCGATGGCGTGCGGCTGACCCAGGTGTTCGCCAACCTGCTCAACAACGCCGCGAAATTCACCCCGCCGCAAGGCCGCATCGTGGTAAGCCTGCGGTCGGACGGGCACGCCGCGCGCGTGCAGGTCAGCGACTCGGGCGTGGGCATTCCGCCGGCCATGCTGGGCTCGGTGTTCGACATGTTCGTGCAGATCAGCGACACCTCCCGCGTGGCGCAGGGCGGCCTGGGCATCGGCCTCACGCTGGTGCGCAGCCTGGTGGAACTGCATGGTGGCCGTGTGATGGCGAGCAGCCCTGGCGTCAACGAAGGGACCACGATGACGGTCGAACTCCCGCTGGTGCCGGAGACGGTGGAACAGGCAATGGTGGACACCCTGGCGACCCAGCGGCGCGCCGGCCAGGGCCATCGGGTGCTGGTGGTGGACGACAACCGCGATGCGGCCGACTCCCTGGCCGAGCTGCTCGGGCTGATGGGCGCCAGCACCGCGGTGGCCTACGGCGTGGAGGAAGCCCTGGCCGCGATGGCGGTGTGCACACCCACCCTGGCGTTCATCGACATCGGCATGCCCGTGCGCGACGGGTACGAGCTGGCTGGCCTGGTGCGCGCGGACAGCGCGCTGGCCGACACGGTGCTGGTCGCGCTCACCGGCTGGGGGCAGGCCACGGACCGCGAACGCATCATGGCCGCGGGCTTCGACCACCACCTCATCAAACCCGCGGACCTTGATCAGCTGACCGAGCTGCTGGCCACCCGCCGCTGAAGAGGCGGCCGGGAACGCCGCTTGCCCTGGGGGGGCATGAAACAGCCTGCCTTCACGCCATTTGGCCCTGAGCGTGCCTCCGTGGCCGCCACCGACGCGGACGACGAGCCGGGCGAGCGGCTGCTGGAGGGCAACCAGGCCGACCTCTTCGACCACACCGAAGACGTCCGGGCCGCGCTGATCGGCACGCTGGAGCGCGCGGTGGACCACATCAACCTGGACGCCGCGCTGCTGCACACACCCGGGCTGGGCGCCGACATCATCGGCTGCCTGGGCGAACGATGCCGCAAGGGCGTGCGCGTGCAGGTCATCGCGCACACGCTGGACATGGCGCGCGCGACCGACGAGCTCTCTCGCCTGTGCGAGGCGGGCATCACCCTGAACGAAGACCACCCCCGGCGCGGCTGGCGCGGCTGGCTGGACCGCCGTCTGCGCGCCACGCACCGCCAGCTGGCGGTGGTGGATGGCGAGGTGGCCTGGTGCGGGCCGGGCATCCGCTCCCCGGACCTCTGCAGTTTTGGTCCCCACGTGCGGATGCGCGGGCCGGTGGTGCAGCGCCTGCAGCGGCTCTTTCTGGAGGCCTGGCACGCCTCCAGCTCCGCCGCCCGCCTGCCCCAGGCGAACTACTTTCCGCCCTTGATCGCGGTCGGGCGCGCGCACATGGGTCTGTCGGCCGCGCCCGCCACGGGCGGTGTGCCGCTGCAGGCAGGCCACTCCCTCGTCGAGCAGATCGAGAAAGCGCGCGCCCAGGTGTTCGTGAGCATGGTCGAGCGAGCGCCCTCGCGCCGCCTGATGAAGGCCCTGCTCGCGGCGAGCGCCAGCGGCGTGGGTGTGACCGTCGTGGTGCACCGGCATGCGCTGGGTTGGCGGTGGCAGGAACGCTGCGCCGACCTTCTGAGCGTCGGGGCCCGCGTGTACCGTGTGGACGACAGCTGCCCCTTCCCCTGCCACGCCGTCGTGGACGGCCACTGGTCGAGCCTGGCGGTCGACGGGCCGCGCGCCAAGGTGGGCGAAGGCGCCGAGCTGATCGTGATGGACACCGAGTTCGCCGCGTCGCTGGAAGCGGTCTTCCACCAGGCGACGGGGCACGCGGTGCAACTGCACGAAGCGACCGTGCCCGCCTGAAGGCAGGGCCCGGGTACGCGGCTTGCCCGGTTTCCGCGCAAGAACAGAAAGGACAGACATGACCCGACTCGAAGACAGCAAGCGCCCCGCCGCCGCGCGGGCCTCCTCGCGCCAGCCCCAGGGCGACTTTGGCCGGGGCCGCGACCACGCGCCGCTGGGCAGCAGCGACGCCCCCCACCTCGAACAGAACCAGCGCGGCGCCTACCGCGACGCGGAAAAGCCCGAAGAAGACCACGCGCCGGCCGAGGTGCCGTACCGCCCCGCGCCCGACAAGCCAGAGCCGAGCGGCGACTGATGCCCCCTGGCGCAACCCTTTGGAGATTTTCATGAACCCTTGGCGCTCCGCCGTGCTGACAGTGACCCTGGGCGGCGCGCTGCCCGCCCTTCTGCTGGCCCCGTCGATGGTCCACGCGCAGCTGCCACCAGGCGATGGCCCCCTCACCACGACGGTGACGGTGCTCGAGCCCAGCCCGGTGAAGTTCCAGGACGAGCTGCTCTCGCGGCTCACGGTGCCGCCGGGTTTCCGCATCACGGTTTTCGCCAAGGACCTGCAGAACGTGCGCTGGCTCCTGCCCATGCCCAATGGCGATGTGTACGCCAGCCGCCGCGAACAGGGCGACGTGCTGCTGCTGCGCGACAGCAACCGCGATGGCACGGTGGATGAGCGAAAGATCGTCGCGCAGAACCTCAAGGCCGCGCACGGCCTGGCGCTGCGGGGCAACCAGCTCTACATCACCGCCGACAAGAAGGTGGTGGTGGCCGACATCCAGCCCGACGGCTCGCTCTCGACCCCGCGCGTGCTCATCGACGACCTGCCCGACGCGGGCCAGCACCCGAACCGCACGCTGGCCTTCGGGCCGGACGGCATGCTCTACATCACCGTGGGCTCCACCTGCAACGACTGTCGCGACGCCAACCCGGAAAACGCCACACTGCTGCGCGCCCTGCCCGATGGCAGCGCGCGCGCCGTGTACGCGAGCGGCCTGCGCAACACCATCGGCTTCGGCTGGCACCCGGGCAGCGGCCTGCTTTACGGCTTCGACCACGGCTCGGACTACCACGGCGACGACACGCCGCCCGAGGAGCTCAACCAGCTGCGGGCCAACAAGCACTACGGCTGGCCGTACTGCTACGGCACCCGCCAACCCGACCCCCAGGTGTTCAACGATCCGCCGGGCACCACCAAGGCCGACTTCTGCCCGGGCACCGAAGCCCCCGTGCTCACCTACACGGCGCACGCCGCCCCGATCGGCTTCGCGTTCTACACCGGCAGCCAGTTCCCGGCGGAGTTCCGCAACGACGCCTTCGTCGCGTTTCGCGGTTCGTGGAACCGCGCCCAGCCCAGCGGCTACCGCGTCGCGCGCGTGCGCTTCGACGCGGCCGGGCGCGCCACCGCGGTGCAGGACTTCGCCACCGGCTGGCTCATGGACACGCCGCCGCCCAGCTTCACGCAAGTGGGCCCGAACGCGCCGCCTTCCGAGCAGAACCGGGCCAGGCGCCCGGCGCAGTTCGGCCGGCTGGCCGGGCTGGCCATGGCGGCCGACGGCTCGCTGCTGGTGGCGGAAGACCAGAACGGGGTGATCTACCGCATCACCTACACCGGCCGTTGAACCCTTTGAAGGATCCCTCCATGCCACGCCATTTGTCTTCCTGTGTGTCGCTCGCCGCCGTCCTTGTGCTGGGCGCCGTGGCGGGCTGCAGGACCACCCCCTCGCCCGCCGATCCGGGCGGGCCCACGCAGAGCGGGCCTGAGCGCCAACCCGCCGTGGCCCAGCTGGTCACGGCCTCGGGCCAGTCAGCGGGCCGGGCCGAGCTCGTGCAGACACCCGCCGGGGTGGAGATCGCCATCACCGTGCAGGGCCTCACACCCGGCCTGCATGGTTTCCACATCCACGCCCACGGCGCCTGCGCCCCGGGACCGGACCCGGCCACAGGCCAGACCGTGGCCTTCGGCGCGGCGGGTGGCCATTTCGACCCTGGCCAGTCGCACAACCATGGGCAGCCGGGGCAACCCGCGCACCAGGCGCACGCCGGTGAACTGCCCAACATCACCGTGGGCGCGGACGGCACGGGATCGCTGCGTTACCTGAACCCCAACGTCACCCTCTCGCGCGGGCCCGACTCGGCGTTCGGCCGCGCGCTGGTGGTGCACCAGAACCCCGACGACCACGCCACCGACCCGGCCGGCAACTCCGGCGCGCGCGTGTTGTGCGGCGTGATCCAGGCGGCCCGGCCCAGTGCCGCGACCGCTCGCACCACCTTCGATGGCGCGAGCGTGTTTCCCGAAGGCATCGCCATCGATCCGCGCACGGGCGATGCCTACGTGGGCTCGACCAACGACGGCAACATCTGGCGCCTGCCAGCGGGCGCGAACAAGGCGGAGCTGTTCCAGGCCGGTGGCGCCGTGGGGCGGCAGGCCGCGTTCGGCATGAAGGTGGACGTGGCCGGGCGCCTGTGGGTGGCGGGCGGGCCGCAGGGCAACGTGGCGGTGATCGACCTCAACACCGGCATGACCGTGGCCAACCTCAAGAGCCCGAAGGACTCCCACACCTTCCTCAACGACCTGGTGCTCGCGCCCGACAACCATGTCTATGTGACCGACTCGTTCCGCCCCGTGCTGTTCCGCGTCCGGCAGGTGATGGACGGGCTGCCCCTGCTCGACCCCTGGCTGGACCTCTCCACCACGCCCATCCGCTACCAGCCCAACCAGATCAACCTCAACGGCATCGTCGCCTCGCCCGATGGCCGCTGGCTGATGGTGGTGCAGCTGATCACGGGACAGCTCTGGCGCATCGACATCGCCTCCAAGGCGGTCACGCCGGTGGGGGTGGACGGCGGCGACCTGCGCTACGGCGACGGCCTGGCGCTGCGGGGGGCGAATGAACTCTACGTGGTGCGCAACCAGGCCAACGAGGTCGCCCGGCTCACCCTCAGCGACGACTGGAGCCGCGCGCGCGTGACGCAGCGCATCGCCGAGCCTGGCTTCAACTTCCCCACCACCGCCGCCGTGGGCCCGCGCGGGCTGATGGTGGTGAACGCGCAGCTGGACAAGGTGAAGCAGCCGCCGCCGGTGCTGCCGTTCGACGTCCTGACGATCGGGTGGCCCTGACCCAGCGGGTTCCGGTTGCTCGCGCCCGCGCGGCGGACGCGGCGCTGCTCGCGTGGTTCGCTGCCCAGGGTTGGTCCCCCGCCCCCTTCCAGCGGCAGGTGTGGCGCCATTGGCAGCGCGGAGAGTCGGGCCTGCTCGTCACGCCCACCGGCAGCGGCAAGACCTTGGCGGCGCTGGGCGGCGCCTTGCTCGACGGCCTGCGCGAGGCGGCCCCCGCGTCCCCCACCTCGCGCCTGCGCCTGCTCTGGGTGACGCCGCTGCGCGCGCTGGCCACCGACACCACCCAGGCCCTGAGCGCGCCACTGGAAGCCCTGGGCCTGCCCTGGACGGTGGCCAAGCGCACGGGCGACGCCAGCTCGCGCGACCGGCGCCTGGCCCGCCAGGGCCTGGCCGAGGTGCTGGTGATCACGCCCGAGTCGCTGGCCCTGATGCTGTCCTATCCCGAGACGGCGGCCCTGCTCGCGGGGCTGCGGGGCGTGATCGTGGACGAGTGGCACGAGCTGCTGGGCAACAAGCGCGGCGTGCTGCTGCAACTCACGCTGGCGCGCATCCGCGCGCTGGCGCCCACGGCCGTGACCTGGGGCCTCTCGGCCACGCTGGGCAACCTGGACGAGGCGCGCGACGTGCTGCTGCCGCACCGGCCCGGCGCGCCGGTGGTGCGCGGCGCGCGGCGCCGGGGCCTGGTGCTCCAGACGCTGCTGCCCGAGCACGGCGAGCGCTTCGCCTGGGCCGGCCACCTGGGCCTGTCGCAGCTGGAGCGGGTGATGCAGCTGATTGCCAGCGCGCGCAGCGCCATTCTGTTCACCAACACGCGCGCGCAGGCCGAGCTGTGGCACCGCGCGCTGTCGTCGATCTGGCTGGAAGCGCCGGGCACCCTGGCCCTGCACCACGGCTCGCTGGACACGGCACTGCGCCTGGCCGCCGAGCAGGGCTTGCGCGACGGCAGCGTGCGTTGCGTGGTGGCCACCTCCAGCCTGGACCTGGGCGTGGACTTTCCCGCCGTGGAGCTGGTGATGCAGGTGGGCAGCCCCAAGGGCCTGGCGCGCCTGCTGCAGCGCGCCGGCCGCGCCAACCACCGGCCCGGCGAGGCCGGCGTGGTCCACGGCGTGCCCACGCACGCGCTGGAACTGGCCGAGTTCGCCGCCGCACGCAAAGCCATCGCGGCCGGGGAGATCGAGGCCCGGCGGCCGCCACGCCTGTCGCTGGACGTGCTGTCGCAGCACTGCGTGACGCTGGCGCTGGGCGGCGGCTTCGAGCCGGACGCGCTGCTCGCCGAGGTGCGCGGCACACACGCCTTCGCCGCCTTGAGCGACACGCAATGGGCGGGCGTGCTGCGCTTCATCGAACGCGGCGGCCAGGCGCTGGAGAACTACCCCGACTTCCACCGCGCCGTGCGCGGCGACGACGGCGTCTACCGCGTGACGGACCGGCGCGTGGCGCTGCGCCACCGGCTCTCCATCGGCACCATCACGGCCGACGGCGCGGTGGCGGTGCGCTTTCTGCGGGGCGCCTCGCTGGGTTCGGTGGAGGAGAGCTTCATCAGCCGGCTGCGCCCGCGCGACCGTTTCCAGTTCGCCGGCCGCACGCTGGAGCTGGTGGCGGTGGACCAGATGACGGCCTATGTGCGCAAGGCCAAGGGCCTGAGCGCCGCCGTGCCGCGCTGGCAGGGTGGGCGCATGCCGCTGTCCACCGAACTGGGCGCGGCCATGGAGGCGGTGCTCGACGGCCCGCGCGACAGCCCGGAACTGCGCGCCCTGGCCCCCTTGCTGGACCTGCAGGCGCGTGTCTCGGCCCTGCCCACACCGCGGACCCTGTTGGTGGAGACGGTGCGCACGCGTGGGCGCGCGTCGCTGTTCGTCTACCCCTTCGCCGGGCGCACCGTGCACGAAGGCATGGCCGCGCTGTTTGCCCTGCGCTGGGGGCGCCTGGCGCCCAACACCTTCCTGTACGCGGTCAACGACTACGGCTTCGTGCTCAACGCCTCGCAGCCCACGCCGGTGGACCCGGACCTCATCGCCCGGCTGCTCGCACCGGCGGATCTGCTGGACGACCTGCACGAAGGTCTGAATCTCACCGAGATGGCGCGCCGCCAGTTCCGCGAGATCGCGCGCGTGGCCGGCATGCTGGTGCCTTCGCTGCCCGGCGGCGCGCAGCGCAGCGCGCGGCAGCTGCAGGCTTCCAGCGGCCTGCTGTTCGACGTGCTCCAGCGCTACGACCCCGATCACCTGCTGCTGGCCCAGGCGGTGCGCGAGGTGTTCGAAGCGCAGATGGACGTGCAGGCCCTCACGGCCGCGTTCAAGCGCTGCGCGGCGCGCACGATCGACCTGCGCCAGCCCCGCACGCTGACCCCGCTGTCGTTTCCGCTGTGGGCGGAGACGGTGCGCGGCGAGCTGAGCACGGAAGACTGGTCGGCCCGGGTGCGGCGCGCGGCCGAGCAACTGCAGGCGCGCCATGGCTGAGGCCATCGACCTGGTGCTGGCCGGCGAGCCCGTTCGCCTGTTCGCCGACCGCGCGCTGTACTGGCCGGCGCGGCGGCGCCTGCTGGTGGCCGACGTGCACCTGGGCAAGGACGACGCGTTCCGCGCCGCCGGCATCGCCCTGCCCACCGGCGGCACGCGCCACGACCTGGAGCGACTGACGGCGCTCATCGAGCGCAGCGGCGCGGATTCGCTGTGGGTGCTGGGCGACCTGCTGCATGGCCCGCGCGTGGATGCGCGCTGGCGCGAGGAATGGGCGCGCTTTCGCGCTCGCCACGCGGGCGTGCACATGCTGCTGGTGGAGGGCAACCACGACCGCGCGGCGGCGCGCGCGGGGCTGGACATCGAGCACCGCCGCGAACCCGTGGACGACGGCCCGTTCGGCTTCGCGCACGCGCCGCGCCCCGCACCCGAAACCACCGGTGCCCGGTTCGTCATCTGCGGCCATGTGCACCCGGTGGTGAGCGTGCCGGGCTTCCGGGGCCGTTTTCCGGCCTTCGCCCTGACGGAACGGCAGCTGATGCTGCCCGCCTTCTCCCTCTTCACCGGCGGCTGGCTGGTGCGGGAGGCGCAGGCGCGCTTCGCCTGCATGGGTCCGCAGCTGCTGGACATGGGGCCCACACCCACCCGGAATCGGTAAAAACGTCGGTCAGATTCACCAGGGGGCGGCGGTTTTTCCCTCCACCGGGTGCCGATATCCGTTTTCCGCATATCGCTGCTCGATAAGGATCGTTCCCTGCGCGCGATGGGCTGCCTAGCATGGGCGGACCATGATTCTTGTAGAGCTTCCCCCCGTGCGGCAGGACTTTCACATCCAGCCCCTGAGCGACGCGCTCGGCGCCGAGGTGCTGGGCCTGGACCTCGCCGCGCCCCTGTCCGACGAGGACTTCGCCCGCCTGCACCGCGCCCACCTCAGGCACCACGTGCTGGTGTTCCGCGACCAGCGCATCACCCCCGCGCAACAGGTCGCCTTCAGCGCGCGCTGGGGCCCGCTGCAGCGCCATGTGCTGCACCAGTTCGCCCACCCCGAACAGCCCGAGGTGCTGATCGTCAGCAACATCGTGGAGAACGGCAAACCCATCGGCCTGGGCGATGCGGGTGTGTTCTGGCACTCGGACCTGTCGTACAAGGAGCGGCCCAGCCTGGGCTCCTTCCTGCACGCGCAGGAACTGCCCGCCGAGGGCGGTGACACCCTGTTCGCCAACCAGCACCTGGCCTGGGACGAACTGCCCGAGCGGCTGCGCGGCGCGGTGCAGGGCGAGCGCGCCGAGCACAGCTACCTCAAGGTGTACGCCGAGCTGCAGCGCCGCAGCCCCTGGCGGCCCAACCTCTCGCCCGAGCAGATCGCCGCCGTGCCCACCGTGAGCCACCCCATCGTGCGCACACACCCGGAAACCGGCCGCCAGGCGCTGTTCGTCAGCGAACACTTCACCACCCGCGTGGTCGGCCTGCCCGACGACGAAAGCGAGGCGCTGCTGCAGGCCCTGTACGCCCACAGCACGCAGGAGCGCTACATCTACCGCCACCGCTGGCTGCCAGGCGACATGGTGTTCTGGGACAACCGCTCGGTGCTGCACCTGGCCGCGGGTTGCCCGCCCGACCAGCGCCGCCGCCTGTTCCGCACCACGATCGAAGGCCACGTGCCGTTCTAGAAAGAAACACCATGAAAAAACACACGTTCATCCAAGGCCTGCTGGCCGCCGCGCTGACCGCTGGCGCGTCGTTCGCGGCCCACGCCGAAGGCCAGATCCGCATCGCCCAGCAGTTCGGCGTGGTCTACCTGCTGCTCAACGTGGCGGAAGAACAGAAGCTGATCGAGAAACACGGCAAGGCCGCCGGGCTGGACGTGAAGGTGGAATTCGTGCGCCTCTCGGGCGGCAGCGCGGTGAACGACGCACTGCTCTCGGGCCAGATCGACATCGCCGGCGCGGGCGTGGGCCCGCTGCTGACCATCTGGGACCGCACCAAGGACAAGCAGAACGTGCGCGGCGTCGCCTCGCTGGGCAACTTCCCGTATTACCTGGTGAGCAACAACCCGGCCGTGAAGACGATTGCCGACTTCAGCGACAAGGACCGCATCGCCCTGCCCGCCGTGGGCGTGTCGGTGCAGTCGCGCGTGCTGCAGCTGGCCTCGGCCCAGCGCTGGGGCAACGACCAGTACAACAAGCTCGACAAGCTGCAGGTGGCCGTGCCCCACCCGGACGCGACGGCCGCGATCATCAAGGGCGGCACCGAGATCACGGCGCACTTCGGCAACCCGCCGTTCCAGAACCAGGCGCTGGCCGGCAACCCGAACGCGCGCATCGTGCTCAACAGCTACGACGTGCTCGGCGGCCCCTCGTCGGCCACGGTGCTGTACGCGACCGAGAAATTCCGCAACGACAACCCCAAGACCTACCGCGCCTTCACCGCCGCGCTGCAGGAAGCCGCGCAGTACATCACCGCCAACCCCGAGGGCGCGGCCGACATCTACCTGCGCACCGGCCAGGGCGCGATCGACCGCCAGCTGCTGCTCTCCATCATCAAGAACCCCGAAGTGCAGTTCAAGCTCGCGCCGCAGAACACCTTCAAGCTCGCGACCTTCATGCACGGCATCGGCGCGATCAAGAACAAGCCCGCCTCGGCGAAGGACTACTTCTTCGACGACGCCCACAGCGCGGCCGCGAACTGACATGAACCCGGCCCACGTGCTGCAGCGCCACGCCATCGGCACGCCGATGCAGGACCTGCTGCGCGCCACGCGCGAGCAGGAGGGCGGCGCGGTGTTCGGCCCCGAGAAAGTGCCCACGGCCGCCCTGCCCCGGCCGCTGCTGGACTTCGATGGCGTCTCGCTGGAGTACGCGACCGACCAGCAGGTGGTGCGCGCCACGCACCGCGTGAGCCTGTCGGTGTTCGAGGCCGAGCGTTATGTGCTGCTCGGGCCTTCGGGCTGCGGCAAGAGCACGCTGCTGAAGGCGGCGGCCGGTTTCATCGCACCGCGCGAGGGCCAGATCCGGCTCGACGGCCAGGCCATCACCGGCCCGGGGCCGGACCGCATCGTGGTGTTCCAGGAATTCGACCAGTTGCCGCCCTGGAAGACGGTGCTGGGCAATGTGATGTTCCCGCTGCGCGCTACTGGGCGCCTGGCCCGCGCCGAGGCGCTGGAGCGCGCGCACGCGGTGCTCGAACAGGTGGGCCTGGCCGATTTCGCGAACGCCTACCCGCACCAGCTCTCGGGCGGCATGAAGCAGCGCGTGGCGATCGCCCGCGCCCTGGCCATGCAGCCGCGCGTGCTGCTGATGGACGAGCCCTTCGCCTCGCTGGACGCCCTCACGCGCCGCCGCATGCAGGAAGAGCTGCTCGCGCTGTGGGAGACGGTGCGCTTCACGCTGCTGTTCGTCACGCACTCCATTGAAGAAGCCCTGGTGGTGGGCAGCCGCATCGGTGTGCTCTCGCCGCACCCGGGCCGCCTGCGCGCCGAGATCCAGGCGCACGAATTCGGCCTGGGCAGCAGCGGCGGCCCCGCCTTCCAGGCCGCCACCCAACGCATCCACGGCCTGCTGTTCGGGCCCGAGACCCCCCACCCATGAGCCTGGCCGACGCCCTGCCCCCGATCCGGCCCGAGGCCGAATACCCGCTGCCCGCGCTGGGCGACACCCCGGCCGAGCGCCCCCTGCCCTGGCAGCGCCGCGTGTGGCAGCAGGCCTGGGTGCGAAAGACCCTGATCCTGCTCGCGCTGGCGCTGCTGTGGGAAGTGCTCGCGCGCTGGCAGGACAACGACCTGCTGCTGCCCACCTTCGCGCAGACCGCGCGCGCCTTCGCCGAGGGCCTGGCGGGCGGCGAGCTGCTGCTGCGCGCCCGCGCTTCCTTGGCCGTGCTGCTGCAGGGCTACCTGCTCGGCATCGTGGCCGCCTTCGTGCTCACCACGCTGGCCGTGTCCACCCAGATCGGGCGCGACCTGCTGGCCACGCTCACGTCCATGTTCAACCCGCTGCCGGCGATCGCGCTGCTGCCGCTGGCGCTGCTGTGGTTCGGTCTGGGCAACGGCAGCCTGGTCTTCGTGCTGGTGCACTCGGTGCTGTGGCCGCTGGCCCTGGCCACCTTCGCGGGCTTCCAGGCCGTGCCCGAGACCCTGCGCATGGCCGGGCGCAACTACGGGCTGCGCGGTGTGCGCTACGTGCTGCTGATCCTGGTGCCCTCAGCCCTGCCGGCCATCCTCTCGGGCCTGAAGATCGGCTGGGCCTTTGCCTGGCGCACGCTGATCGCCGCCGAGCTCGTGTTCGGCGTGTCCTCCGGCAAGGGCGGCCTGGGCTGGTACATCTTCCAGAACCGCAACGAGCTCTACACCGACAAGGTGTTCGCCGGCCTGGTGATGGTGATCCTCATCGGCCTGCTGGTGGAGAACGTGGTGTTCCAGACGGTCGAAAAACTCACCATCCGCCGCTGGGGTGTGGCGCGATGAGCGCGCCGCGCCGCATCACCATCGTCGGCGGTGGTTTCTCGGGCGTGAGCGCGGCCGTGCAGCTGGTGCGCCACAGCCCGGTGCCGCTGGCGGTCACGCTGATCGAATCGCGCGACCGCGTCGGCCCCGGCCTGGCCTATGCCACGCACGACCCCGACCACCGCCTCAACGGCCCGACCTGGGTGCACGCGGTCGACCCCGTCGACGGCGAGCACTTCACGCGCTGGTGCGAAACGCACGGCGTGTTCGAGGCCGACCCGCAGGCCGTGCAGGCCAATGGCACGGCCTTCGTGCGCCGCGCGGTGCTGGGCGCCTACCTCGAAGCCATGGTGCGCGGCCACGCCACCTGGGCGGCCACGGGCTCGACCATCCGCACCCTGCAGGACCGCGCCGTGCACGCCTGGGAGGCCGACGGCGAGGTCACCACCGTCACCGAACACGGGCAGACGCTGACGGCCGACCTGCTGGTGCTCGCCACCGGCAACGCCGAGCCGCGCCTGCAGGCCCCGCTGGACCCGGCGCTGGCGCAACACCCAGGCGTGATCGAGAACCCGCTGGTGACCGCGCGGCTGCTGGGCATCCCGCGCGAGGCGCGCGTGCTCATCATCGGCAGCGGCCTGACCTCGCTGGACGTGGTCTCCACGCTGCAGCGGCAAGGCCACGCGGGTGGCGTCACGGTGGTCTCGCGCCGGGGCCTGCGCCCACGCGCGCAACCGCTGGCCAGCGGCGTGGTGGCCCACCCGGTGGGCCGCCAGAACCTGGACCGCCTGCTCGGCCCCGCGCCCGCTTTCCTCACCGAGGTGAAGCCCGAGCTGCGCACCTGGATCAAGACCCTGCGCGCGCGCATCCGCGATAGCGTGGCGCGCGGCGAGAACTGGAATGTGCCCTTCGACGAGTTGCGCGACGCCGTGTGGCAGCTCTGGCCCACGCTGCCGCCGGCGCAGCAGCGCCGCTTCCTGCGCAGCGTGCGCCCCTGGTACGACGTGCACCGCTTCCGTTCGCCACCGCAGACGGAAGCCATCCACCGCGAAGCCCTGGCCGCCGGCCGGGTGGTGCACCTGGCGGCGCGGCTGCGCTCGCTGGCGGTGCAGGCGGGCACGCACCGCATCGACGCCGTGCTGCAGCCCTCGGGCGGCGGCGCGCCGCGCACCGAGTCGTTTGACGTGGTGGTGAACTGCACCGGGCTGGACGCCACCGGGCGCACCGCCGGCAACCCCCTGCTTCAGGCCCTGGTGTCGCACGGCACGCTGCGCGCGGACGCCTGCGGCATCGGCTACGCGGTGGATGCGAACTGCCGCGTGATCGACAGCGAAGGCGAAGCGCTGTCGCGCATCCGCCTGATCGGCCCGCCCACGCTGGGCACCTTCGGCGACCCGGGCGGGGCCATGTTCATCGCGGCGCAGATCCACCGCATGCTGCCAGACGTGTTCGGGACGCTTCAGCGCCCGGCCTTGTCGACCGCCTTCTTGAGCAGCTCGTATTCCGCGCAGGGCTTGGCGGTGCAGAGCAATTCCAGGTAACGCAGGTTCTTGCGCGCGCCGGCCACGTCGCCCAGCGCCAGGAACAGCTCGCCCTGGTACTCCAGCGCGGGGCGGTGCTCGGGGTCGTACAGCAGGGCTTCGCGGTACCAGCGCCCCGCTTCCTCGTAGCGCTTGAGCTGGCGCAGGCTGTAGCCGAGCAGGTTGTAGACCTCGGCGTGCTGCACGGTCTCGCTCAGCGCCGTGAGCCGCTGCACCGCCTTCGTGTACTCGCCGGCGTACACCAGCGCGCGCACGGCGGAGAGGTCGGGCAGGTCGGACGACGGCGGAGCGCCCGCCGCGCCCAGCGCCAGCGGCGCGGCCGCCAGGGCGGCGGTGATGAGCCACCGCCTCATTCAGACCTCCGCCAGTTGCGCGGCCGCGTGCGGCACCACCTCGCCCATGGCCACCAGGATCTCGCGCTTGAGCGCCGCGAACGCCGGGCTCACGCGGTCGCGCGGGCCGGGTGGCAGGTCCACCTTCACCTGTTTGACGATGCGGCCGGGGTTGGCGTTCATCACGATCACGGTGTCGCTCAGGAAGATGGCCTCGTCCACGTCGTGCGTCACCAGGATCATGGTCACACCCTCGGCACGCCAGATGCGCAGCAGCTCTTCCTGCAGGCGCACGCGGGTGAGCGCGTCCAGCGCGCCCAGGGGTTCGTCGAGCAGCAGGATCTCGGGCTGGCCGACCAGGCCGCGCGCGATCGCGCCGCGCTGCGCCATGCCGCCCGAGAGCTCGTGCGGGTAGGCCTTCTCGAAGCCCTGCAGGCCCACCAGCTCGATGTGCGACTGGATGGTGCGGCGCTGCTGCTCGGGCGGGAGCGTGGAGTTGGTCAGTGCCAGGCCGATGTTCTGCTCCAGCGTCATCCAGGGCAGCAGGCGGTGGTCCTGGAACACGATGCCGCGCGAGAGGCTGGTGCCGGCGATGCGCTCGCCGTGCAGCAGGATGTCGCCCTCGTAGTCCTTGTCCAGACCGAGGATGAGCCGCAGCAGCGTGGACTTGCCGCAGCCGCTGGGGCCGACCAGCGTCACGAAGGCGCCGGGCTCGACGTTGAAGCTGGCGTTGACCAGCGCGTCCAGGCGCGGGCGGCCGGGCACGGCATAGCTTTTGGAGACGGCCTTGACTTCAAGGCGACCGGGTTCTGCCATGGTGTTTATCCTTCAAAGCCTTGTTTCCAGCGCAGCACGCGGCGCTGCAGCAGGTACATGGTGCGGTCGATGCCGAAGCCCACCAGGCCGATGATCACCATGCAGACCAGCAGCTGGTCGGTGAGCAGCAGGCCCTGCGCGCGGAAGATCAGGAAGCCCAGGCCTTCGAGGCCGCTCAGGCCTTCGGCCACCACCACCAGCGCCCAGGCCAGGCCGGCCGCGTAGCGCAGCGAGACCATGATGGTCGGCGTGGCGGCGGGCAGGATGATCTTGCGCACCAGCTGCCAGCGGGTGAGCGTCATCACCTCGGCCAGCTCGATGTAGCTCTTGTCCACGCTGCGGATGCCCTGCAGCGTGTTGAGAAAGACCGGGAAGAACACGGTCTTGGCGATCACCAGGATCTTGGCCGGCGCGCCCAGGCCCAGCCACAGCACGATCAGCGGAAACCAGGCGATGCCGGGGATGTGGCGGATGGTGTCGAAGGTGGGCGAGAGGAATTGTTCGAAGCGCTTGGAGAGGCCCGCGCCGACGCCCAGCACCACGGCGGCGAAGGCGCCGTACAGGAAACCCTGCGCGACGAGGGACAGGCTGACGGCGAAGTCCCAGAGCAGCTTCTGCTCCGTCAGCATCTTGAAGAAGGCCTCCACCACCTTGATGGGGGCGGGCAGGAAGACCGGGTCGATCCATTCCAGGCTGGCCGCCGTCTGCCACAGCAGCAGCACCCCGGCCGGCAGCAGGAAGCCGATCGCGCGGCTGGGCGCCAGCCATTGCTGGAGCTTCGTCGCGAAGGACGAAGCTTCCGACGCTGGCGCCGTGGAGGGAAGGTTGTGCGTCAGCGTGTTCATGGCGCGCTCAGTGGTAGATCGAGTGCGAGCCGCCGGCGAAGAAGCGGCCGTCCACGAAGGCGTCCACCTGCGCGTCGGTCAGGCGGCGTTCGCTCAGGATGTCGTCACCCTGCTTCACGTACCAGTCGATGAAGGTCTTGATGGAGTTGCGCGCGCGCTGGGCATTGGGCTCGCCGGCCATGAAATCCCATTGGCCCAGGTGGGTGATCTGGAATTTGGCCACTTCCACCGGCACGCGGGTTTCGCGCGAGACGATCTTGGCGGCCTCGTCCACGTTGTCCAGCGTCCAGGCCATGGCGCGTTCGCGCGAGGCCAGGAAGGCTTTGACCGCGTCGGGGTACTTGTTGACGAACTCGCGCTTGGCGAAGTAGGTCACGCGGCCTGCGTGGTTCACGTACACGCCGTCGTCCGGCACGTGGCCGATCACCTTGAGCTTGCCCGAGAGCCAGGCGCCGGTGGCGTTGCCCGCGGCCAGGTGGGTGGTGGTGGCATCGAGCGCGCCGGAGATCACCGCCGAGATCGCCACGGTGGGGTTGTCGATCGATTCGTAGCGCACGCGGCCCTTGGTCTGGCGCGTGTCCAGCGGCAGGCCCACCGAGTTCAAGGCTTCGGTGGGGGCGGACCAGTAGCAGCTGATGCGGCTGCTGCCGAACTTCTTGCCGTCCAGATCGGCCAGCGTGTTCACCGACTTGTTCGACACGGCGGCGAGCACCGGCGCGCGGTAGCGGTTGGAGGTCTCGGAGGCCCAGATGATCACGCCGTCCAGGCCGTTGGCGCGGTGCACCGTGGCCGGGTAGATCATGCGCTGCGCGATCGAGATCGCGCCCTTGCTGAGGGCGCCCGTTTCGGCGCCCACCAGCTCCGCGCCGCCCGAGGCGATGAGGTTGACTTCCTTGGTGCCGACCTTGCTGAACTCTTCCTTGAAGATGCCCTTCTCGCGGGCGATCACCGTCCACGGTGTGAGCTGCAGGTTGATCGCCGGCAGCACCTCGGCGGCGGCGGTGCCGGCCTGGCCGATCAGGCCCAGGGCCAGGGCGGCGGCGCTGCTCAGGGCGCGCAAGCGGTTGCGGGGGCTTCTGTGTTTCGTCACGACGGTCATGAGGTTCTCCAAGGTTCGTCTGTCAGGTGGTGTGAATGACGCGCCGATTCTTGGGGCGCGGCGCGCGCCGGCCAACGAAGGAAAACGGACACCGATATGCGGCCGCAAATGGCGCAGATGCTTATGCGCATTTCGAGCCACACGAACGCGGGGGCGCGCCCAGAATGCCCTTCCCATGAGTTCCCTCGACGCTTCCCCCGAACGCCCGCTGCGCCCGCTGGCCTGGCTCACCGCGCTGGGCATCGGCGCGCTGTGCGCGGCGGTGTTCATGGCGATCGAATCGCGCGCCGCCGCGGCCGCGCCCTTGCCGCTGAAGCAGCTGCGCATCGGCGTGGCGCCCACCACCCTGCCCGTGAGCACCGGCGAGCGCGACTACACCAATGCCGGCTTCGAGGCGGTCTACGCGCAGGAACTGGCGCGGCACCTGGGCGTGGACGCGCTCATCGTGCCGCTGCCGCCCGGCGCGCAGGCCCAGGCCCTGCGCCAGGGCGACGTGGACCTGGTGCTGACGCGGGCCGACGAGGCGCGCCAGAAGGAAGACGGTCTGCGCGTGCTGGCCACGGGCTACCAGTCGGGCCTGAGCGTTTCGATGCGCTCGGACACCGACGTGCGCGCCTGGACCGACCTGGCCGGGCGCGTGGTGTGCGTGACGGCCGACAATCCGCGCGCCCACGCGCAGGCGGCGCGCATCCAGGGACAACTCAAGGTCTTCGACGCGCCGGCCCAGGCCCTGGTGCAGGTGCGCACCGGCGAGTGCGCGGCGGCCATCCTCGACGGCTCGCAGCTGGAGCCGCTGCTGGCGCAGAAGGAATGGCGCAAGTTCTCCGCCACCCTGCCCGCCACGCGCGACAGCGCGCTGCAAGCCTGGCTGGCCGAAGGCCGTGACGAGCTGGCCGCGCCCATCCGCGCCGCGGTGCAGGAGATCGGCTCGACGGCCGCCTGGGCGCAGCGGCGCCAGAAGTGGGCGGCCAACGTCGCGTTCGAGGTCTACTTCGACCAGACGGGGCCGGACTGCCATTGAGCCGGCGGTGGCTCACGGCGCTGGCGATCGCGCTCGGCCTGAGCGGCCCGGTGGTCGCGGGCGAGCCGCTGCGCGCCTTGTACGAGAAACCGGCCAACCAATGGCCTGCGCCCTGGGTCGATGAAGGTGTGGCCTTCGTGGAGCTGGGGGCCTTGCCGCCACCGCCCGCGCCACCCAACCACCTCGTGCAACTGGGCCAGCGCCTGTTCTTCGACGCCCGCCTCTCCGCGAGCGGCCACGTGGCCTGCGCCAGCTGCCACCGGCCCGACCAGGGCTGGACCGTGCGCACGCCCACGGCCACCGGTGTGAGGGGCGCGCCGGGCCGGCGCAACCCGCCCGGCCTGCAGGACGTGGCCACGCGGGCGCACTGGGCCTGGGACGGCGCGGCCCGCTCGCTCGCGGAACAATCGCTGCGGCCCCTGACCGACCCGCGCGAGATGGCCAACGCCTCTCTCCACGCTGTCGGCCGGCGCATGGCCCTGTCACCCGCCCGGATCGGCGAGGCCCTCGCGGCCTTCCAGCACACGCTGCACGAACGCAGCCGCTTCGACCGCTTCGCGCAGGGCGAACACCGCGCGCTGACCGACCTGGAACTCCAGGGCCTGCACCTGTTCCGCACCAGCGCGCGCTGCGCCAACTGCCACTTCGGCCCCACCCTGAGCGACGGCCGCTTCCACAACCTCGGCATCGCCTTCTTCGGCGAGCCTTCGCAGGACCTCGGCCGTTTCGAGGTGACGCGGCGGTGCGAGGACGTGGGCCGCTTTCGCACCGCCAGCCTGCGCGGGGTCTCGCGCACCGCGCCCTACATGCACCACGGCCTGTTCGATTCGCTGCAAGGCGTGTTGAACCTGTACGCGCGCGGCGGCGGCGACCCGCGCAATGGCCGCGCGGGCGTGGCGGCCGACCCGCTGTACGCCTGCGCGCAGCGCCGCTCGCCCCACCTGAAGCCGCTGCCGCTGAGCGCGGCGGACATCGCCGCGCTGCAGGCCTTTCTGCGGACCCTGTGACCCCGGCATTGGACCGGTTTCCTGAACAATGCATCCAGCCCGCACGGGCTGATCTCCCGCTTGCGGCTGCCTAGACTGGGTGTTCCTTCCATCCATCCTTCACAGGGAAACATGACCATGGCACAGCACTCCATCGACGGCAAGGTGGTCCTCATCGCCGGCGGCGCCAAGAACCTCGGCGGCCTGATCGCCCGCGACCTCGCCCAGCACGGCGCCCGCGCGGTCGCCATCCACTACAACAGCGTCGCCAGCAAGGCCGATGCCGACGCCACGGTGGGCGCCATCCGCGCCGCGGGCGCGCAGGCGGTTGCGATCCAGGCGGACCTCACCACGGCCGGTGCGGTCGAGAAACTGTTCGCCGACACCATCGCGGCCGTGGGCCGGCCCGACATCGCCATCAACACGGTGGGCAAGGTGCTCAAGAAGCCGTTCGCCGAGATCAGCGAGGCCGAGTACGACGAGATGGCCGCCGTCAATGCCAAGTCCGCCTTCTTCTTCCTCAAGGAAGCGGGCCGGCACGTCAACGACAACGGCAAGGTCTGCACCCTGGTGACCTCGCTGCTGGGGGCCTTCACGCCCTTCTACGCGGCGTACGCGGGCACCAAGGCACCGGTGGAGCACTACACCCGCGCGGCGGCCAAGGAATTCGGCGCGCGCGGCATCTCGGTGACGGCCGTGGGCCCGGGCCCGATGGACACGCCCTTCTTCTACGGCCAGGAAGGCAGCGACGCGGTGGCGTACCACAGGACCGCCGCCGCCCTCTCGCCCCGTTCGAAGACGGGCCTGACCGACATCGAGGACGTGGTGCCCTTCATCCGCCATCTCGTGAGCGACGGCTGGTGGATCACGGGCCAGACGATCCTGATCAACGGCGGCTACACCACGAAGTAATGACACCCCCCTGCGCCGCTGCGCGGCTTCCCCCCTCCGTGGCGCGCCTTCGGCGCTTCGAGCGGGGACGGCATCTCGGGCCGGCGCAGCCGGACCCTTGATGCCTCTGGACGATACCAACCCCGCTGCCGTGGGCTAAATTCGGTCCATGGACAAGCTTGAGCAGTACCGGGTGTTCGTTCAGGTCGCGGAGATGAGCAGCTTCATCAAGGCCGCGCACGCGCTGGAGCTGCCGCGCGCCTCGGTGTCGGCGGCCATCCAGCAGCTCGAGGCCACCCTGGGCACGCGCCTGCTGCACCGCACGACCCGGCAGGTGCGGCCCACGGCCGATGGCCTGCAGCTGCTGGAGCGTGCGCGCGCGCTGCTGGCCGAGGCCGAGGACATCGACCAGCTGTTCCAGGCCGGCCAGCGCAAGGTCTCGGGGCGGCTCAAGGTGGATGTGCCCAGCCGCATCGCGCGCCGGCTGGTCGCGCCGGCCCTGCCGGGCTTCCTGCGCCGCTACCCCAGGCTGCAGGTGGCGCTGGGTTCGACCGACCGCGCCATCGATCTGGTGCAGGAAGGGGTGGACTGCGCGGTGCGCTTCGGCACCCTGCAGGACAGCAGCCTCGTCGTGCGCCCGCTCGGGCAAGTGGCGCTGATCAACTGCGCCAGCCCCGACTACCTGGCCGAGCACGGCGTGCCGGCGCAGCCCGACGATCTGGCGCGAGGGCACTGGGCGGTGGGCTACGCCTCCGCCTCCAACGGGCGCGAGCTGGCCTGGGAACTCCCGCCCTCGGCCCAGGCGCTGCAGGTGCCCAGCCGCGTGCTCGTCAACAACGCCGAGAGCTACATCGCCTGCTGCGCGGCGGGCCTGGGCCTGATCCAGATCCCGCGCTTCGACGTGCAGCACCTGCTGGACCGGGGCCAGCTGGTCGAGGTGCTGCCCGGGTTCCGCGCGGCGGCCATGCCGGTGTCGCTGGTCTACCCGCACCGGCGGCAGCGCTCGCGCCGGCTCATCGCGTTCATCGAGTGGTTCGAGGCGCTGATGCAGCCGCACCTCGACCGCTGATCAGGCCGCCAGGCGTGCGGCCGCCGCGTGGCGGCCGACCGGCCGCTCCAGACCGAGGTTCTCGCGCAGCGTGCGGCCTTCGTAGGCGGTGCGGAACAGGCCACGGCGCTGCAGCTCGGGCACCACCAGATCCACGAACTCGTTGAGCGAGGCGGGCAGCACCGGCGGCATCACGTTGAAGCCATCGGCCGCGCCGTTCTCGAACCATTCCTGCATGCGGTCGGCGATGGTCTGTGGCGTGCCGATCACCACCCAGTGCCCGCGCGCACCCGCCAGGTATTCGTAGAGCTGGCGCACGGTGAAGCGCTCGCGGCGCGCGAGTTCGATCACCACGTGCGCGCGGCTGTTGATGCCCTTGGGCGGCTCGGGGTAGTACGGCGGCGGCGCATCCAGGTTCCAGCGGCGCAGGTCTTCGCCGGGCCAGAACGGCACCAGGGTGGAGAGGCCCACCGAGGGGTGGATCAGCGCCTGCAGCTCGGCCCACTTGGCCTGCGCCTCGGCCTCGGTGCGGCCGATCACGGGCGAGATGCCGGGCAGCACCAGCAGCTGCTCGGGCCGGCGCCCGTACTTGGCCATGCGGCCCTTCACGTCCTGGTAGAAGGCCTGGGCTTCGGCCAGGCTGGTCCAGGCGGTGAAGATGGCCTCGGCGGTGGCGGCCGCGAGTTCCTTGCCGTCTTCGGACGAACCGGCCTGCACGATCACCGGGTGGCCCTGCGGCGAGCGCTCCAGGTTGAGCGGCCCCTTGACCTTGAGGTGCTTGCCGATGTGGTTGAGCTCGTGCAGCTTGGCCGGGTCGAAGTACACGCCGGACTCGCGGTCGCGCACGAAGGCGTCGTCCTCGAAGCTGTCCCACAGGCCCTTGACCACGTCCACGAACTCGGTGGCCTTGGCGTAGCGCTCGCCGGGCGAGGGGTGCGCGTCCAGGCCGAAGTTGCCGTGCACGCTGTCGTTGCTGGTGGTCACCACGTTCCAGGCCGCGCGGCCCTTGCTGATGTGGTCCAGCGAGGCGAACTTGCGCGCGAGCAGGTAGGGGTCTTCGTAGGTGGTGGACGCGGTGGCGACGAAGCCGATGTGTTTCGTCACCGCCGAGAGCGCGGCCCACAGCGTGACCGGTTCGAAGTGCGAGATGCGGCCCTGGCGGCTGAAGGACTCGTCGTCGCCCGTGCCCCAGATGCCCGGGCTGTCGGCGACGAAGACCTGGTCGAACAGGCCGCGCTCGGCCGTCTGCGCGACCTCGATGTAGTGGTCGATGTTGGTGCCCGAGTCGATCTGCGAGCCCGGGTGGCGCCAGGCGGCGACGTGATGGCCGGTGGCCATGATGAAGGCGCCGAGGCGCAGTTGTCGTTTGCTCATGCGGGTGTGCTCCCAGTGGATGGAGCCCGCCAATCTAGGCGCGCATGCGGCCCCGAGGAAGGAAACAAACCGCATATCCATAGCCGTTCTGATTCGTTGCCGCGGCGCAGCATGCGGCCTAGCATTCATGCACCGGTGTTGGAAACGACTGGTCCGGCCGATGCGGGGATGCAGAGAACCCTGGTTGTCTCCTGGGGGGAGGATTGCATCGGCCGGTTTTTTTTTGGAGCGTGACCCTGGCTCAGATGTTTGGGCAATTAAGAAACAAAAAAACAATGGTTTGTGTGTTGAAGCGGCGCTTTTAGAGTGCATTCCAACTTCACACCAAGGGTCTCCAACATGACGGTTGCCATCGAATCCCCCACGCTGCTCGACGCCCTGAACGCCATCGGGCGCGACGCCCAGGCCCGGGGCCTGCCCTACGCGGGTGGCATCCCGCCCGAACTCGCCTGGTCGCTGGTCTCGGCCGGCGAAGCCCGGCTGGTGGACGTGCGCAGCGCGGAAGAGCGCAAGTTCGTGGGCCATGTGCCCGACAGCCTGCACGTGCCCTGGGCCACGGGTACCAGCCTCACGCGCAACCCGCGCTTCGTGCGCGAGCTCGAAGCCAAGGTCGGCAAGGAAGCGCGCGTGCTGCTGCTGTGCCGCAGCGGCAAGCGCTCGGCGCTGGCGGCCGAGGCCGCCACCAAGGCCGGCTTCACGCAGGTGTTCAACGTGCTCGAAGGTTTCGAGGGCGAGATCGACGCGCAGCAGCACCGCGGCGGTCAGGACGGTTGGCGCTTCCACCAACTCCCATGGGTGCAGGACTGATGGCCGACGCGCACCTGTTCGACCTGCAGCAGGTCGTGCGCGACCTCGCCGACGTGCGCCAACGCTGGCGCACCGCGCAGAAGCGCTCGCGCGAACCGGGCGGGCGCGAGCTGCCGTCGCGCGACGCGCTTGGCAATATCCTCGACGGGCTGCGCGGCGCCCTGTTTCCCATGCGCCTGGGCCCGCCCGACCTGCGCCAGGAGAGCGAGGACTTCTACATCGGCCACACGCTGGACGCCACGCTGCATGCGCTGCTGGGCCAGGTGCGGCTGGAGCTGCGCTACCAGCACCGCCACGCGGGCGGCACGGACGAGGCGGCCACCGAACAGCAGGCGCGCGAACTGGTGCGCGACTTCGCGCACTCGCTGCCCCGGCTGCGCGAGCTGCTCGACAGCGACGTGGTGGCGGCCTACGAGGGCGACCCCGCCGCGCGCAGTGTGGACGAGGTGCTGCTGTGTTACCCCGGCATCCAGGCCATGATCCACCACCGTGTGGCGCACCGCTTCTACCAGCTGGGTGTGCCGCTGCTCGCGCGCATCGTGGCCGAACTCGCGCACGGCGCGACCGGCATCGACATCCACCCCGGCGCGTCCATCGGCGCGGGCTTCTTCATCGACCACGGCACCGGCGTCGTGATCGGCGAGACCGCCGTCATCGGCCAGCGTGTGCGCGTGTACCAGGCGGTCACGCTGGGCGCCAAGCGTTTCCCCACCGATGAGAACGGCCACCTGAGCAAGGGCCTGGCGCGCCACCCCGTGGTGGAGGACGACGTGGTGATCTACGCCGGCGCCACCGTGCTCGGGCGCGTGACCATCGGCCGCGGCGCCACCATCGGCGGCAACCTGTGGGTCACGCACGACGTGGCCGCCGGCGCCAACCTGAGCCAGGCCCGATCGCGGGAGGTCACCGCCAGCCCCTGATCGACCGCCACCGAGCTTTCCCCGCCCTTCCCCCTTCGCCGCGTCGCTTCGGCCGCGCGCGTGGGGCCTTCTTTTGCCTTTTTTCAACCACCGAGCCACGGAGCCTTCATGTCTGACCCAACCCCCTCGCAACTGGCGCTGAGCGACAACGCCGCGCGCCAACTGGCCAATGCCACCAAGACGGCCCCCGTGCTGTCGACCATCAGCCCGCGCTGGCTCACGCACCTGCTGCAATGGCAGCCGGTGGAGGCCGGCATCTACCGCCTCAACAAGGTGAAGAACCCGCAGGACGTGGAGGTGCTGTGCGCCAAGCGCGACGAGAGCGAGCTGCCCTCGACCTACGTGGACTACGAAGACCAGCCGCGCGAGTACTTCCTGAACGCGGTCTCCACCGTGCTGGACGTGCACACCCGCGTGTCCGACCTCTACAGCAGCCCGCACGACCAGATCAAGGAACAGCTGCGCCTGACCATCGAGACCATCAAGGAAAAGCAGGAAAGCGAGCTGATCAACAACGCCGACTACGGCCTGCTGGCCAGCGTGCACCCGGACCAGATCGTCTACCCGCTCACCGGCGCGCCCACGCCGGACGACCTGGACGAACTGCTCACCAAGGTGTGGAAGGAGCCGGCCTTCTTCCTCACGCACCCGCTGGCCATCGCCGCCTTCGGCCGCGAGTGCACGCGCCGGGGCGTGCCGCCGCCCACCGTGAGCCTGTTCGGCTCGCAGTTCCTCACCTGGCGCGGCATCCCGCTGATTCCGAGCGACAAGGTGCCCGTGGCCGATGGCAAGACCAAGATCCTGCTGCTGCGCGTGGGCGACAAGCGCCAGGGCGTGGTGGGCCTGTACCAGCCGGGTCTGGCCGGCGAGCAGAGCCCGGGCCTGTCGGTGCGCTTCATGGGCATCAACCGCAGCGCCATCGCCTCGTACCTGATCTCGCTGTACTGCTCGCTCGCGGTGCAGACCGAGGACGCACTGGCCGTGCTGGAAGACGTTGAAGTGGGCAAGTTCCATGACTATCCAGACACCTACAAGTGAGCGGCCGCCGGCCGGCCTGCCCGACCTGGCGGCGCTGAACCAGCTCGCGGGCGCGTTCTTCGCCGCCCTGCCCGGCTCGCCGCCCACGCTGCCCACCACCCCATTGGGTGGCGTGCCGGCACCGGTGAACGTGTTGCCTGGCGGCAGCTCGCTCGGGCCTTTGGCCCAGGGCCCGCAGCTGCCCGGCACGCTGGCGCCCGGCGCGAACCTGGCGCCCACCTCGCCACAGAGCGTGCTCTCGCTGGGCGCGTCCGCGCCTTCGCTGGTGCCGCACTCGACCGCGCCCAACGGCCTGCCCGACCACGTCGCGATCGTGCCGCCCGCACTCGACGGCCGCGTGGGCACGCAGGCCCTGGGCGTGCCGCCCTCGGACCGCGTGACCGCGCAGTCCTTCGGCCTGCCGGGCGCGGACGACCTGCGCGAGCTGCTCGCCACGCCACAGCGCCACAGCGCGGCACCAGGCAACGCCCCCACCGACACGGCGGGCGCGTTCTACTTCACGCAGGGCCTGCAGACGCCGCAAGGCTTCGCCACCCAGGCGCCGCAGGCCGACGCGGCGCGCCACCCGCCGTTCGACGTGAACGCGGTGCGGCGTGACTTCCCCATCCTGCAGGAGCGCGTAAACGGCCGGCAGCTGGTGTGGTTCGACAACGCGGCCACCACGCACAAGCCGCAGTCGGTGATCGACCGCATCGCCCACTTCTACGAGCACGAGAACTCCAACATCCACCGCGCCGCGCACGCGCTGGCGGCCCGCGCGACCGACGCCTACGAGAGCGCGCGCGAGAAGGTGCGCGCCTTCCTGGGCGCGTCGTCGGTGGAGGAAATCATCTTCGTGCGCGGCGCCACCGAGGCCATCAACCTGGTGGCGAAAACCTGGGGCGCGAAAAACGTGGGCGCAGGCGACGAGATCATCGTCTCGCACCTGGAGCACCACGCCAACATCGTGCCCTGGCAGCAGCTCGCTGCCGAGAAGGGCGCGGTGATCCGCGTGATCCCGGTGGACGACAGCGGCCAGGTGCGGCTGGACGAGTACCAGAAGCTGCTCAACAGCCGCACGAAGATCGTGGCCGTCACCCAGGTCTCGAACGCGCTGGGCACGGTGGTGCCGGTGCGGGAGATCGTGGCGCTGGCGCACCGCGCGGGCGCGAAAGCGCTGGTGGACGGCGCGCAGTCGGTGAGCCACCTGCGCGTGGACGTGCAGGCGATCGACGCCGACTTCTTCGTGTTCTCCGGCCACAAGGTGTTCGGCCCGACCGGCATCGGCGTGGTCTACGGCAAGCGCGAACTGCTGGACGACATGCCGCCCTGGCAAGGCGGCGGCAACATGATCGCGGACGTCACCTTCGAGCGCACCGTGTTCCAGCCGCCGCCCAACAAGTTCGAGGCCGGCACCGGCAACATCGCCGACGCGGTGGGCCTGGGCGCGGCGATCGACTACGTGCAGCGCATCGGGCTGGAGAACATCGCGCGCTACGAGCACGACCTGCTGGCCTACGCCACGCACCACCTGCAACCCATTCCGGGCGTGCGCCTGATCGGCACCGCGCGGGACAAGGCCAGCGTGCTGTCCTTCGTGCTGCAGGGCCACAGCACGGAGGAAGTGGGCCAGGCGCTGAACGAGGAAGGCATCGCGGTGCGTTCGGGCCACCACTGCGCGCAACCCATCCTGCGGCGCTTCGGCGTGGAGGCCACGGTGCGGCCCTCGCTGGCGTTCTACAACACCTGCGAAGAGGTGGACCGCTTCATCGCGGTGGTGCGGCGGCTCAGCTCGGGCCGGCGGCGGTAGCCCGAAGCCTCAGCGGCTAGCGACGATGAACAGCCGGGGGAAAGGCAGCAGCACCGTGCCATCGGCCAGCGCGGGATAGGCCTGGGTGATGGCGGCGAGGTAGCGGGCGAGGAAGGCCGCTTTCTCGCCGCCGTCCAGCGGCGCCAGGTAGGGCCGCAGGGCCGAGCCCTTGAACCACTCCACCACCGCCTCGGGGCCGCCCGAGAGCGGGTGGAAGTAGGTGGTGCGCCAGACATCGACCGCCGCGCAGCGCGGCTTGAGCAACTGGTAATAGAACGCGGCGTCGTGCCGCGCGGGGTGCTTCACGCTCCCGATCTTGCTCGCCCAGGGCCCTTGCGCCGCGACCTCGCGCGCGAGGCGGTGCGCCGGCTCTTCAAGGTTGTCGGGCGTCTGCACGGCCAGGCTGCCGCCGGGCGCCAGCCGGCTCAGCAGGCGCGGGTAGAGCGTGGCGTGGTCGGGCAGCCATTGCAGCGAGGCGTTGGCCAGGATCACGTCGAACGACTCGACCGGGTTCCAGGCCTCGATGTCGGCGAGTTCGAAGCGGATGCCGGGCAGGCGCTCGCGCGCCGCGGCCAGCATGTCGTCGGAGCTGTCCAGGCCCGTCACCCGGGCCTGCGGAAACCGGTCGGCCAGCACCTGGGTGGAATTGCCCGGGCCGCAGCCCAGGTCGATCGCGACCTGCACGCCGCGCGCCGGCAAGGCGGCCACCAGGTCGCGCACCGGGCGCGTGCGCTCTTGTTCAAAGGCCGAGTAGGTGCGGGCGGACCACGTCATCGTGTGTGCTCTCCATGGGTGGGATCGGCCTCCATTGTGCGCAGGAAGCCATGCCCCTGGCGAAGACCGAGTATCGATCTGCGAAAAGCGCATTGGCGCGGATGCGGGCGCCTGCCTACGCTGCCGGGTTCGCCGTCATTCGACGGCCTTTCAACCCAAGGATGTTTGCATGAACTCGAAGGTGCTCCAAGTCACCGCCCTCTCGCTGGTTTCCCTGGTCGCCGCGGTGGCCCCCGCCCTGGCGCAGACGCCGGCCTACCCCACCAAACCCATCACCCTGGTGGTGCCCTACCCGCCCGGCGGGCCGAACGACACGATCGCCCGCGCCCTCGGGCCGGAGCTGGCCAAGGCGCTCGCCGTGCCGGTGGTGATCGAGAACAAGCCGGGCGCCGCCGGCAACATCGGCACCGGCCACACCGCCCGCGCCGCGGCGGACGGCTACACCATCGCCCTGCCCGGCTCCGCGCTGTCGATCAACACCGTGATCTTCGACAACGCGCCTTACAAGATCGGCGACTTCCGCGCGGTCGGCATGGTGGCGCAGGGCCCGGTGGTGGCCGTGGCTCACCCGTCGCTGAACATCAAGACCATCGCGCAGCTGGTGGCCCACGCCAAGGCGAACCCGGGCAAGCTGTCTTTCCCCTCGGGTGGCAAGGGCACCTCACCCTACCTGGCGGGCGAGCTGCTCAAGAACACCGCGAACATCGACATGGTGCACGTGCCCTACAAGGGCACGGGCGAGTTCATTCCCGACCTGCTCGCGGGCCGGGTGCCGGTGGCCTTCGTGAGCCCGCTGATCGCGCGCCAGCACGTGGACACGGGCGCCCTGGTGCCACTGGCCACCACCGGCACCAAGCGCCTGCGCGGCTGGGAGACCCTGCCCACGGTCGAAGAAGCGGGCGTCGCCGGGTTCCGCGTGCTGCCCTGGTACGCCGTGGTCGTGCCCGCGGCCACGCCCACCCCCGTGGTGAACAAGCTCAACGCCGCGCTGCAGCAGGCCCTGGCCTCGGCCGAGATCCAGAAGAAGCTGGTGGACCTGGGCCTGGACGCGCTGCCCGGCACCGCCGACGACGCGCAGGCCGTGGTGGTGCAGGAAGTACAGCTCTGGAAGAACGTGAAACTCAGCGACTGACCGTCAACGCTGGACCACCTGGCCGCCCGGCAGCACCGAGAAGGTCTCGAAATGCCGGGGCAGCACCTGCGCCGCCGCGGGTGCCACCCGGCGCACCTCTTCCTGGAAGATCTCGGCGTGCGCCAGCGCGCTGCTCTGGTCCGCGCCGTAGGGGAAGGTCTGCACGTCCCAGTGCGTGGCCAGCACCACCTTGGGCAGGCCGGTGGCGCGCAGCAGGCGCTCGGTGTAGCGGAAGATCTGCAGACGCGGCCGGGCCGAGGGCACCAGCACGATGGACGGTGTGAGGCCCTGCACCTCGCGCTCGATGTAGTTCATGGAGCCGAACATCAGGATCTCGTGGTGCCGGAAGCGCACCAGGTAGCCGAAGGTGCCGCCTTCGGAAAACGCCTTCAGCGGCAGCGGCCCCTGCAGGCCCTCGGGCACGATGCCGGCGTCGAAATAGCACTTGTCGCACAGGGCGGAATGCAGGCTGGGAATGACGCGGATCGAGAGCTCGCCGAAGTCGTAGTCCTCGCCACCGCGCACCGGCACCAGCTGCGGTTCGGCCACGCCGTAGGCGCGGGCGATGTTGGTGGCGCTGTAGGAGCCGACCACGTGCGCGCCGGTTTTCTTCGCGATGTGCGGCATGTCCATGCAATGGTTGAAGTGCGCATGCGACAGCAGGATGTGCGTGGCTTCGTGGATGTGCCGGTCGATGGTCTCGGTGTCGCTGGGCACGATCTCGTCGAAGCTGTAGGCGGGGCGCTCGTCGCCCGGCGCGGCGTTCGCGGGCAGCATGCCGAAGCGGTTGCCACTGTAGCGCAGGCGGGTGAAGTACGGGTCCAGCAAGACGGTGTGTTTGCCGTCGGTGATCTTCCAGGCCGCTGATCCGTAGTGGGTCAGCTCGATTCTTCCATCCTCGAAATAGGTGCGGTCAACGCTCACGAACAATCCTCGGCTTCTTGGGTTAAACCGGCCATCATGCGAGGCCGGCCCCTCGGTGCGCAAAGAAGGTTTTCGCGATTGCTTATGCGTTCGACGGCGATGGGAAGAAGCGGTTGTCGGGCCGGGGCAGGCCCAGGTTCTCGCGCAGGGTGCTGCCTTCGTACTCGCGGCGCAGCAGGCCGCGCCGCTGCAGCTCGGGCACCACGTGGTCCACGAAGGCGTCCAGCCCGCCGGGCAGCCAGGGGAACATCACGTTGAAGCCGTCGCTGCCCTCGGTGTCCAGCCATTCCTGCATCTCGTCGGCAATGGTCTGCGCCGTGCCCACGAAGGCCAGGCCAGCGTAGCCGCCCAGCCGCTGGGCCAGCTGGCGCACCGTGAGGTTCTCGCGCCGGGCCAGCTCGATGGTGCGCTCGCGCGTGCTCTGGCTCGCGTTGGTGGGCGGCACCTCGGGCAGCGGTGCGTCCAGATCGAAACCCGAGACATCGTGGCCCAGCGCGATGGACAACGAGGCGATCGCGCTGTCGGTGTGCACCAGGCCGTCGAGCCGCGCGCGGATCGCTTTCGCCTCGGCCACGGAATCGGCCACCACCACGAAGGCGCCGGGCAGCACCTTGAGGTGGTCGCGGTCGCGGCCGATCTTTTCCATGCGGCCTTTCACGTCCGCATAGAAGTGCCGCGCGTTGTCCAGCGTGCCCGGGGCGGAGAACACCACCTCGGCCGTTTCGGCCGCGAGCTGGCGCCCAGCTTCCGAGGCGCCGGCCTGCACGATCACCGGCCAGCCCTGCACCGGCCGCGCGATGTGCAGCGGGCCGCGCACCGAGAAATACGGCCCCTTGTGGTTGAGCACGTGCAGGCGCTCGGGGTCGAAGAAGCGACCACTCTGCGCATCGCGGACGAACGCGTCGTCGGCCCAGCTGTCCCACAGGCCGGTGACCACGTCGTGGAACTCGCGGGCGCGCACGTAGCGCTGGTCGTGCTCCATGTGATCTTCAAGACCGAAGTTGCGCGCCGCGTCCGGGTTGCTGGTGGTCACGATGTTCCAGCCCGCGCGGCCGTGGCTCAGGTGGTCCAGCGACGCGAAACGGCGCGCGATGTGAAACGGTTCCTCGAACGTGGTGGACGCCGTGGCCACCAGCCCGATGTGGCGCGTGTGCTGCGCCAGGGCCGAGAGCAGCGTGAAGGGCTCGAACGATGTCACCGTGTGGCTGCGCTGCAGGGCCTCGATCGGCATGTTCAGCACGGCCAGGTGATCGGCCATGAAGAAGGCGTCGAAGCGCGCGGCCTCCAGGCGCTTGATGAGGTACTTCAACCGCTCGAAGTTGAAGTTCGCGTCGGCCCAGGCGCCGGGGTAGCGCCAGGCACCGGTGTGAATGCTGACGGGGCGCATGAACGCGCCCAGCCGCAGCTGGCGCCGGCTCATGCCTCGCTGCCTTCGATGTCCTCGCCCAGCTCGTGCAGCAGGTGTTCGACGAAGGCCTCCATCGGCGGCAGGCTCGGTGGCAACGAGCGGCCGGTGTGCAGCGGAAACCAGCCGCGCCGGCCCGCGCTCAGCCGCAGGAAGACCACGTCGGGCGACTCGCCCGCGTCGAACACATGCGGCACGCCCGCCGGCAGCCACACCCAGTCCCCAGCCTCGCACAACACACCGGTGAAGCCGGCCGAGGTGCGCACGCTCAGCAGCGCCGTGCCCTTCAGGAAGACGCAGGCCACGGCGTCCTCGCTGGTGAGTTCCTGAGGGCGCGGGTGCGCGCCGTCGTAACCCGGGTGGCTGAAGCGCACGCGCTCCGACACGTGCGCGCCGAGTTGTCGCCGCAACTCGACCAGCGCTTTCGCATGATCCACCACGGCATCGCCCGGCTCGGGCCCGTCCACCCAGCGCCCCCAGCGCACGCCCACCGACGCGGCGGCCGGGCAGGCAGCGCCTTCGCACACCGAAGTGGACAACCAGAGACCGTCGGCATCGAACGTCGCAACAGCAGCCATGCGGGCCAGTGTCCGCGCGCTCCGCCACCCACACAACGACGCATTCGGACTTAGCTCATGCGCTCAGCGTCTATGCGCACCCATATGCCCACAAGCCATAAACAAACTACTTCATAGTCGTTTGGTTATTTGGACGGCGTCAACAGAATGCAGTTTTGCATTTGAACAACCAGGAGCCTTCTCATGAGCAACACCACCCTTCGACTCGGCGACACCGCTCCCGACTTCACGCAAGACTCCACCGCCGGCCCCATCCACTTCCACGACTGGGCGGGCGACAGCTGGGTCGTGCTCTTCTCGCACCCGGCCGACTTCACACCCGTGTGCACCACCGAACTCGGCAAGACCGCCGCGCTCTCGGGCGAATTCGCCAAGCGCAACGTCAAACCCATCGCCGTCAGCGTCGACCCGCTGGACTCGCACGGCAAATGGGTGCTCGACATCAACGAGACCCAGAACACCACGGTGAACTTTCCCATCCTCGCCGATGCGGACAAGAAAGTCGCCACGCTCTACGACATGATCCACCCCAACGCATCGGCCACCGCCACCGTGCGCAGCGTGTTCATCATCGACCCCAAGAAAGTGATCCGCACCACGCTGACCTACCCCGCCAGCACCGGCCGCAACTTCGACGAGATCCTGCGCGTCATCGACTCGCTGCAACTCACCGACAGCCACAAGGTGGCCACGCCCGCCAACTGGAAAGACGGCGACGATGTGGTGATCGTGCCCAGCCTGCAAGACCCGGCCGAGATCGCACAACGCTTCCCCAAGGGCTTCAAGGCCGTGCGGCCCTACCTGCGCCTCACCCCGCAGCCCAACCGCTGAGGGTTCGCCGCATGTCGTCCTCACCCACCGTCATCATCATTCCCGGCTGGCGCAACTCCGGCCCGGGCCACTGGCAGACGCTGTGGTCCGACAGCCTGCCCTCGGTGCTGCGGGTGGAGCAGGACGACTGGGTGGCGCCGGTGCGCCAGTCGTGGGTGGCGCGGCTGAGCGAAACCATCGAACGCGCGCCCGGCCCGGTGGTCGTGGTCGCGCACAGCCTGGGCTGCATCACCACCACCCACCTGCCGCCCAAGATCGCGCAGCGCATCCAGGGCGCGCTGCTCGTGGCCCCGGCCGACCCGGAGCGCCGAGGCGTGCTCGCCGACTTCGCGCCCGTGCCCTACCAGCGCCTGCCGTACCGCAGCATCCTCGTGGCCAGCAACAACGACCCGTATTGCCCGGTGCGCACGGCCGGCGCGTATGCCCGGGCCTGGGGCAGCGAATTCGTGCGGCTCAACGACGCGGGACACATCAACGTGGACTCGGGCCATGGGGCATGGCCGCTGGGGTTGGCGTTGTTGCAGTCGTTGGGGGCGGAGGTGCCGGTGGGGGTTCGGCAGGTGTCTGAGGCGGCTTGACGAGATCGAACCGCCCCGGTTGTTGATATCCCGCTGAGCAACCACCAGCGTGCTCTGCCCGCCGGCCGCGACCGTGATGCTCACGTTGCCGGTGATCGCCCCCACGGTGCTGGCCGCCGCGCCCATGCCCTGGCTTTGCTGGTCCTTGCTCCGGTCCTGGCTGCCGCAGGAGACGCTGCCGTCTCCGAAGGAGAGGCCGCTGGTCTCCACCTCCTTGAAATCGCTCTGGCTGAAGCGGGTCTGTGCGGCCTGGATGCTCACGTCGCCCACGGCCGAGATGTCCACGCCCTGGTCGCCGATGACGCTGGAGCCCACAAGGGTGGCATCCTGGTCGCTTCGGATTTTCACCGTCTGGCCAAGGATGCGCCGGCCGGCGACTTGATCACCATGGTCGATGGCCCTTCGGCGTGATCTCGGTAGCTATGCCGCTCTCCACATCCAGCCGATACCACTGAGTTCCGATGCCCAGGTTCACCAAATCTACTTGGCACCCCGGTATCCACTCGATCAAATCAACCGGGTTGCCTTCCGGGTAGCGCGTCCCATCGGGCAGTCGCAGCACGAACTCAATGAACGGCTCGATACATCCAGGCAATCCATCTTCACGCGCATGCCTGTGCTTTGCCTCCCAGTTGACGCCGGGGTGATCTATCCGCGTGATCTGCCACATCACCCGACCATCTTTGTCGACGCGAAAGACGTTGCGATTGATCAGTTCGACGGCTTCAAAGTTTTTTGGTGGTCGCGGAAGGCTCAGCGTAAAAATCATTCCACCCTCCGGCATTAGCAAGGTACGGAATACTTCTCCATTCAAGAATTGATCGCCGCTCTTCATGGCAGTGCCCTCAGGTTCGTAAACCACGTACCAAATACCCTATCTGCCGGTGGCTCCGGAATGTAAAACTGCACGCCACCACCTCCAGGGTTGTCACCGCGCAAGATGCCATTCGCCACACTCGCCTGAAGCTTGGTCCCTGCGGGAATCGTGACGTCACCAATCTTTGATGGAACCGCTGGCAATGCGAACTTGCTGGCGATCTGCTCCGGGGTCAGACCCGCAATGTCCGACTCGCGCATGATCCAGTTGGCCGTGGGACGTGACTCTCCGCCAGATACCCGGACGAATTTCTCAGGCTGACTGGTGGTGACCTCCACAATCTCACTTCCTGGCAGGTAGGACGGTTTGAAGTTGGGGTTATTCTCAAGAATTTTGGCATTTGCCGTATCTGCACTGAGCACTTGATTCACGGTGCCGGGTGGCAAGTTGGTACGCACCATGGTGTTGGCTTGCTCCACCGTGATCTGGTTCGCCGGTGTCCACGACCCAGTGGCCGACATCGGTCGGCTCGGATCAGCAGTGCCGCCATCCTTTGCCAGATTGTTCTCCACCTTCGTCTTGGCGATGGCTTCCGCTTCAGCTGCTCTCGCGGCCTTAGCTTCCACCTGCTTAACGACTGCGGTGTACCCCAGCTGTCCCATCTTGGCGGTCACGGCGGTGGCCACGGTGCCGATGGCCAGCGCATCCACCAGCGCCTCACCACGCACCTGCGGGTCGCTGTTGTCCAGGCGGTCGCGAATGTCCGCCGGCAGCTCCGCGAGGCCCCGGGCAACGGCCACCGCCGTGTCCGCCAGCCCGATGTTCAAGAGCGCGGTGGTGAGTTCATAGGCCATCACGCCTGAACCCGTCACCAAGCCAGCGGGCGTGATCTTTGCCAGACCTTTCCCGATGCCTACCAGATGGTTGGCCTTGTCCTTGCAAGCCGCTGTGCTGCACTGGATCTGATCGAGACCGTTGCGAATGATCGTCTGCGCGTTGGTCTCCATGTTCAGGACGAGGCCAACATCCTCGGGGCTGATGCCCGCATCCAGCATCCTGCCGATGGCTTCATACCCTGGGCGGTACTCCGCCTTGAGCGCATCGCAGTTGGCCGTGCTCTTGCAATTGAGCAGCGCGATGTCGTTGGCGACGCTGGCTCGGTAGGCCTCCTTGAAGGCTTGATCTCGGCAGGCCTTGTCGGTGCCACAAGCCTTGAGCTGCTTGGACAGTTTCTGAACGTCAGCATGCTTTAGGTAGTTGTTGGCCACCTCGTTCAAAGCCGCTGCGCCCCCGGCCGTACCGCCAGCAGCCACGCCGACCGCCGTAGAGGCAATGGCCGTGAGGGTTGTGGCCAACGCATCGTCGATACCTGCGTCCGCTAGGGCACCGGCCACGACCGGCGCAGCCAGCGTGCCCGTGGCCGCACCCATGGCGCCTGATGCGCCCCCGGTCAACCCACCGACGACGGTGTGCGCGAGCGGGCGCAGCTTGCCGTTGTTGCCCCAGTCGGCTTCGAGCTGATCGGCCTGGGCGTTGAGCTGGGCTTGTTTGTCCGGGTCGATCTCTGTGCTGGCCTGGGCGCGCAGGCTGCCCGCCTGTTTCATCTGCGTGGCGGCGTAGTCCCCGATGGCCTTGCTCGCCTCACGCCCGAACATCTCCGTGATCTTCGTTTGCGCATTGATCTCCTTCTGTACGCGCTCCTTCTCGAAGATGCGCGCAATGCCGGCTTCCGCATCGGTGCTGCGGATGGTGGTATTCCCCGCGATGTCGGAGATGCCCGCCGTCGTGGTGGTGCTGGCGTGCCCCGAGTCGCTGCCCACGCCCACCCCGACACCGCTCATGCCCTTCTTCTGGCCGTCACTGCCCCCACCGGCGCCCACGCTGGTGCTGCTGGCCTTGTAGTCGGCCTTGTTCTGGATGTCGGTGGTGGTCAGTTCACCGCCGGTGCTGAAGCTGTTTCGTCCTTCTTCCACCGCGCTCTGGTTGCTCGCGATGGCCCCGCCGCCAGTGCGCCGGTGCTGTTCACGTTGGCGGCTTGCACGGTGAGATCGCCGTGGGCCGCGATCAGGCCGCTGTTGGTGAGGGCCTGCGAGGTCGTGATGCGAAGGGCGCCTCCGGCGTAGATGTCCTTGTCGTTCTTCACCTCGCCCTGGGTGGTGATCGCGACGTTGCCGCTGGCCTGCACCGTGCCCTTGTTGCGCAGCCAGCCGTTGCTGTCGAGCACGAGGTCTCCCGCATCCGCGCTGAGCACGCCACCGTTGTTCACCCCCAGGCCAGCTTCGGTGCCCACGAGGTAGATGTGTCCGGCGTACATGCCGCCGATGGCCGCCACGTCGAGCATGAAGCGCGGTGCGGTGCCTTGGGCGCTGGCGGGCGTGGCCGTGACGGTGCTTCCGTCAGCGCTGATCTGATTCGCACCGGTGACCACCTTGAGGTGCTTGGCCCACAGGCCGGCGTTGACTTCCATCGCCCTTGCGAGGATGGTCGTGTAGTCGGCCGTGCGGGTGTCCAGCCCGAGTCCTTCCACGACGAACGCGCCTTGGGCGACCCGAAACGACTCCAGGTTGCCGCTGTTCATCACCGGGGTGCCGGTGGTGAGTGTCACACCCGACGCGTTGATGAAGCTGCCGCCGTTCACGCGGATGCCCGAGGGGTTGGCGATGACCACCTCGGCGCGCTGACCCGCGACTTCCACCGGGCCTTTGAGGTAGCTGGGGTTGCTGGAGTTGACTTCGTTCAGGATCACACGAGCGGGCGTGCTGATCCAGGGATTTCCAGAAACGAATCCGCCGATCTGCGTCTGCACGCTGGTTCGACTGTTGTTGAGGATCGCTCCCCGGGCGTCTATATCGAATTGGCTGTACGAGTTGCGCGAGACGCCGGCCGCGCTGGGCGTCTGGATGTTGACCTGGGGCAGGCCGTTGGCGGTCTGAAGGATGGTCGGGCGCTGGTTGCCGGGGGCCGAAGGGTCGGCCACCACCTGGGCCTGCGCAGGGGTGAGCGGCATCAGCAGTAGAGCTGCGAACGCCAGCGCAGGCATCGGTGGAGACGAAGACCCCCCGAAAGAGCTAGCGGTCTCGTTCACGGCCATGCGCTGGCCGCGTGTGGCGTTGAACACCACGCGATGGCGGTTATGGTTCATTGCTGCACTCCCTTGATCGATTTTTTGTTGCGCCGCAGAGCCACAAAGACGGTTCATGGCCGGCGCGAATTTCAAGTGGGCAGCAACGTCACCGTGCGCTTCTGGCACGAAATATCCCAAAGAATGTCCGAATCATCGGCTTTTTGACATGGCCCGAAGCGGGGGATTCAAAAAGCGTCAATCCGGCGGCCCGTGCCGGCACCGCCCCACACATCTCCATCGATCGAGCTCGTTCGCCGAAAGAGTGCCATGAGCCCGCACTCGACCGCTGGCTCGCGCAAGTCATTGCCTCAAACCAGCAATTTGGACCACCAGTTCGGCATCCTGTGCCAGAGAAAACCAAAGCGCCACGTGCTCGCTAAGACTGCGTCGATCCAAGTTTTTGTTGAGGCGCTAACCGCGCTACACCGAAAACCCGGGTTCTTCTCCACCACAACCGGCGAAGCGCGCCACCAACAAGAATGATCATTGAAAACGTCGTCGCGAGCTTTCCTACCCGAAGAGTCAGCAATGAAGAGGTCGTGGACCTGATCCGGTTCCATTCGAAGAACTTCGATGGTGACCTTTCCAAGGCGCTGGAGATCGTCAAGGCGTTTCTGGACCACAGCGGGCTGATCACCCGCCAATGGCAAGCAGAGGGCGAACGGCCCATCGATCATCTGGCGAAGGTCGTCTCATCCGCGCTGCAGGGCAGTTCCTTGCAATGTGCGGATATCGATCTGTTCATCTATGTGGGCGTGGGCCGGGGTTTTCGAGAACCCGGCAACAGCTACATGGTGGCGAAATCGCTGGGCATCACGCGAGCGGAATGCTTCGATGTGATTGATGCAGGCATGAGCTGGACACGCGCGCTCTCGCTGGTGGACAGCCTCTTCAAGACGGATCAGTACCGCAACGCGCTGGTCGTGAATGCCGAGTTCAACGTGACGGCAAGCGGATCTCTGCGCCCCACCGACTTCATGCTTCAGACTCCCGCGCAGTTGGAGCATGCCTTGCTGTCGTACTCCATCGGAGAAGCAGCCACCGCGACTTTGTTGCGTCCGGATGAGCCCGAAAATTTCCACATCACCTTCCGTTCAAGACCAGATCTTGCGGATGTCTTCACGGTCCCAAGCAGGAACTTCAACGACTTCTGTGGGCCAACTGAAGCCAGAGAGGCGCTTGGTATCGATCGTCTCACCGTCAAGGGCAGCGAAATCCATCGCAATCTGGCACAAGAGATCTCACACCTGATCGAAACCGCAGGCTTTTCAGATGAAGCCGTGGACATCGTTTTCACGCACACCTCTTCGGCCACAGAGTGGCAGGCAGCGATCGCGCAACATGGGCTCGGCAAAAAGGTTTACCACCTCTACCCTCGCACCGGAAACATCGTCTCGGCCTCTATCCCCGCCGCCCTCGCACGAGCCAAAGAAGACAGGCGATTGAAAAGAGGGGATCGGGTGCTATTCCTCATGGGAAGCGCGGGCATGTCGTTCGCGGCAGGCAAATTTGATCACTGACAGAGGAGCAGAGTCATGATCATTGAAAGCGTCGCCGCGAGTCTTCCCGAGAGAAAAGTCAGCAATGAGGAGATCGTGGAGATCATCCGCTTCAACTCAAAGGACTTTGAAGGAGATCTTGCCAAGGCATTGCGAATCGTCAAAGCCCGTCTTGAGCGGAGTGGTCTGATCACCCGCCACTGGCTGAGCGAAAGTGAACGGCCAATCGACCATGTTCATCAAGCAGTTCATACGGCGCTGAAAACAACGCCGCTACGACCCATCGATATCGATCTGTTCATCTATGTGGGAATCGGCGGGGGTTTTCACAAGTTGGGCAACGCCTACATCTTGGCCAAGGCCTTGGGCTTCCTCCACGCCGAATGCTTCGACATCCTCGATGCATGCATGAGCTGGACGCGGGCCGTGTCGCTGACCAGAAGCCTCTTCAAAACGAGACAGATACGGAACGCCTTGATCGTGAACGCGGAGTTCAACATGATCAAAGGCGCGGCCGGGTTCCCAGAGAACTACACACTGCGTCACCCACAGGAGCTCGACTACCTGTATCCCTCTTACACCATCGGTGAAGCTGCGTCCGCAACTCTTCTGCTTCCAAACGCCCCAGACAATCTTTCGGTCACCATCCATTCAAAGCCGGACTATGCAGACCTCTGCATGATCCCAGCGGAGGGATACCAAGGCTACTTCAATGTCAGTCACATGGTGGCGCAATTGGGTCAGGGACGGTTTAGCGCCCTTGGCCGCGAGATTCATGACCGCATCGCCGAAGAACTCCCCTATGTACTGAGCAAGTCGCGAATCGACCTCGCCGAGGCCGATATCGTCTTCACCCACTCATCCTCCATGAAAGCATGGGATGACATCGGAAATCGACTTGGATTCGCGAGCAAGACATTTCACATCTATCCCGAGGCGGGCAACGTCGTCTCGGCATCCATCCCAACCGCTATGGCGCTGGCTCAAAGCGCAGGCAAGTTGGTCAAGGGCAACCGCGTCGCATTCCTGATGGGGAGCGCAGGCATGTCCTTTGCGGCGGGCAATTTTGTTTACTAACCATGGTGAAAGGAGATACATGATGGTCAATCCGTTTCGTCGTTTCGCGCAAGCGCTTGAAATCAACGCCAATGCATCCAAGCGGAGTATGGTGGTCGCCGGCGCGCTCGGCACCATGATCTTCGGGGCATACGGAGTGCTCTGGCTGTATCTCACGCCCTTGGAACACGAGAGCCTCGAACTGAGGATGCTCGGCATGTTGGCCTGCTTGGGGCTGTGGTTGAGTCCCAACTGGCCAGAACCGTGCAAGAAGTACCTGCCCTGGCTCTGGTTCGCGACGCTCTGCTATGCACTGCCCTTCTTTTCCACCTATCAACTGCTGGCCAGCAACTACTCCCTCCTTCGATCCATGATCGAAGTGGCGACCGTGTTCTTGATCATCGGTCTTTTCCCCAACTACATGCTCGCCAGCGTGAACATGGCGCTCGGCCTCGGTCTGGGCACGTTGGCTGCCTACTTCACGCTTCCCGATTTCTGGGCTCTGAACCACGCCATAGTGAAATCGGTTCATCTCCCAGCCATCCTGTACAGCATCGTGGCGGGGATGATCTTGACGCGCAGTCATCTGAAAAGCCTCCTGGCCCAGGAAAAGGTCGAGGCCATGAAAGCCTTGATCGGATCCATCGCCCATGAAATGAGAAGCCCCATGGGTCAGCTCACCCAGAGGATGGATGCGATCGGCAAGCGCTTGCCCGACCATGTCGTCGGTTCGCAGAGCCAGACCATTGACGTCATTGATCTGGAGGCCATCTACGCCGAGATCGCCAAGTGCAAGGAGGCCATTGAACGGGGCACGCAGGTGATCGAAATGACCATGGACGAGATCAGCGCCAAGCCGATCGACCGGTCTGAGCATCGTTATCTGTCAGCCACGGCGGTCGTGAACAAGGCCGTGGCAGAGTTCTGCTATACGAACGCCGAAGACAAAAACCGGATCTCGGTAATGCCGAACCAGGACTTCGTTTTCAGGGGTGACGAGACGCGCTTCGTCTTTACCCTGTTCAATCTGCTGAAAAACGCGACCTACTATTTCGACAAGCATCCGAAGGCCCGCGTCACGATCACGGTGAATCACCGCATCGTGACGGTGGAGGACACGGGGCCCGGTATAAAACCCGAAGTGATTTCACGGTTGTTCGAGGCTTTTCACAGCGAGGGCAAGCAGGGTGGCACTGGGCTGGGCCTGTCTTTCTGCCAGCGCACCATGCGAGCCTTTGGCGGGGCCATCAGCTGCGAGTCTGTGTACGGCGAGTTCACCCGGTTCGTGATGCGCTTTCCGCACGTGGCCGAGAACGAGATCTCCGCACACGAGGAAGGGGTGAAAAGACAAGGCGTCGCGATGTTCAGTGGCAGGCGAATCCTGGTCGTGGACGATTCCCGGCATTTTCGTCAAATGCCCAAAAAGGCACTTATCGCACTGGGTGCGCAGGTCGATGAGGCGGAGGATGGCAACCAGGCGCTGGCGAAGCTGGCCGCCCAGCAGTACGACGCGATGCTGCTGGACCTGTGCATGCCCGAGCTGGACGGCTACGCCACGGCCGAGAAGGTGCGCCGTGGTGCCATCCCCGGGTTGGAGAATCTGACCATCGTGGCCCATTCATCGGAGTCTCCCCATGCGGCCAGGGTCAGGCTGGACCGGATCGGGGTGAAGGAATTTCTTTCGAAAGGGTGCTCGCCAGAGGAGTTGATCGAGGTGCTGTGTCGCGCCCACGCCTCGTCGAAAAGCCAGGCGAAAACCATGGAGGCTTGCGCGAAGCACTCAGGCAAGACCATCCTGCTGGTCGACGACGAGGACTTCAGCCGCAAGTACGTGCGCACGGTGTTGATGACGCAGGGGTTCCAGGTGCTTGAGGCCCCCAACGGACAGATCGCCTTGAGTTTTTTGAACGATGCCTCGATGCATGTCGATGCGGTGATCACGGACATTCACATGCCCGACCTGAGCGGGATCGAGATCGCACACACCCTGCGTGCACGCCCCCGCCCACGGGGCACCATGCCCGTGATCGCGCTGAGCGCCCGTTCCGATGAGGCCATGATGTCGGAGGCACGCGAGGCGGGCATCAACGACTTTCTCATCAAGCCGGTGCAGTCGATAAAACTCCTTGAGTCGCTGAGCCGGCAGCTGGGTATCGCCATCAAGGATGTGAGGGTGGATGCCTTGCCGACCCCACAGGCGTCAGCGGCGGTGCACGCGCTCATCGATGTCGCCAGGCTGGACAGCTTGCGCCGGTTGGGCCTGATCAAGGCGGATCTCGCCCATGCGCTGGAGGACATGCGCACCAAGTTTGGCCAGTTGGCCGGCTATGTCGCGGCCAACGACATGGGGCGGGCGAAGACGCTGATGCATGCTTTGATGGGTCTGGCCGGACATTTGGGCGCCAGGGCGTTTCATGATGAATTGCGGGCGAGGTACGCCCTGATGGTGGAGACGGGGCAGTGGCCAGCAGATGGAGACTGGCTGCTCAAGCTGCGCCAGCTGTTCACCGACACGGATCGGCTGCTGCGAGCCCGCACGGGCGTCTGAACCCGAGAAAGGTCCGAGCCTTCTTTATTCCCATTTGGAATAAAGAAACAAGAACAAAGTCGTTTGGATTCTCAGGGTGGGCGCCCAGAATCTGACACATCCTGTTTCTTGCTTGGAGCTTTCCCATGAAAAACACCTTGCGCGCGGCGCTTGCCGCCGTCGCCCTGTCCACTTCTGCCCTGGCTGGCGCACAGACCACGCTGCTGAACGTCTCTTACGACGTGGCCCGTGAGTTCTACAAGGACATCAACGTGGCGTTCGCCGCGAGCTACAAGAAATCGACCGGCAAGGACATCAAGGTGGACCAGTCGCACGCCGGCTCGAGCGCCCAGGCGCGTGCCGTGGCCGATGGCCTGGAAGCGGATGTGGTGACCTTCAACACGACGACGGACGTGGACTTCCTGGCGGAAAAGGGTGTGGTGGCCAAGGACTGGCGCCAGAAATTCCCGAATGGCGCCGCCCCCACGACTTCGACCATGCTGTTCCTGGTGCGCAACGGCAACCCCAAGGGCATCAAGGACTGGGACGATCTGATCAAGCCTGGCGTGCAGGTGGTGGTGGTCAACCCCAAGACCGGTGGCAATGGCCGCCTGGCTTACCTGGCCGCCTGGGGCTATGTGCGCAGCAAGGGCGGCAGCGATGCCGACGCCGCCGAGTTCGTGGGCAAGCTTTACAAGAACGTGCCGGTGCTGGCGCGTGGTGGCCGTGACGCCACGGGCGTGTTCCTGCAACGCAATATTGGTGACGTGCTGATCACCTTCGAATCCGAGGTGGTGTCGGTGGACGCCGAGTTCGGCGCCGGCAAGGTCGATGCGATCCACCCCAGCGCGTCCATCGTGGCGGAGAACCCGGTGGCGATCGTGGAGCGCACGGTGAACAAGAAGGGCTCGGCCGCCGAGGCCAAGGCCTACCTCGATTTCCTCTACAGCCCGGAAGGCCAGGAGATCGCGGCCAAGCACAACATCCGCCCGCGCAACGAAGCGGTGCTGAAGAAGTACGCCTCGGCTTTCAAGCCGATCAAGCTGTTCAACGTGAGCGACTATTTCGGTTCGCTGGCTGAGGCGCAGAAGGTGCACTTCAACGACGGCGGTCAGTTCGACAAGCTGTACACGGTCGGCAAGTAACAAGGAAACACCCCCGCCACGCTGCGCGCGTCCCCCTCGAGGGGGCGGTGCCTGCGGCCCGGCAAATCCGGTTCCGCGGCACCTCTTGAACAAGCCACTTCTCGCGTTGCAGCGACCTGGACCCACGACATGACCACCGCCACGCTGCCAACCGCAGCCGCTCCAACTGAAACCCGTCGCCGCACGCGCCGCCGCGTGCTGCCGGGCTTCAACATCACGCTGGGTTTCACGGTTTTCTACCTGAGCCTGATCGTGCTGATCCCGTTGTCGGCCCTGTTCTTCAAGACGTTTTCGCTGACCTGGCCGCAGTTCTGGGAAGCCGTTACCGCGCCTCGCGTGCTGGCCTCGTACAAGCTGACCTTCGGCGCTTCGCTGATCGCCGCCACGGTGAATGCCGTGTTCGGCCTGCTGGTGGCCTGGGTGCTGGTGCGCTACAGCTTCCCCGGCAAGAAGATCGTGGACGCCTTGGTGGACTTGCCGTTTGCGCTGCCCACCGCCGTGGCGGGCATCTCGCTCACCGCGATCCTGGCGGGCAACGGCTGGATCGGCCAGTACACGGAGCCGCTGGGTCTCCAACTGGCCTTCAACCCGAATGGCGTGGTGATCGCGCTGATCTTCATCGGCCTGCCCTTTGTGGTGCGCACGGTGCAGCCGGTGCTCGAAGACTCCGAAAAGGAACTCGAAGAGGCCGCCACCTGCCTGGGCGCCACGCGCTGGCAGACCTTCAGCCGCGTGATCTTCCCGAGCATCGCGCCTGCCCTGCTCACCGGTTTCGCGATGGCGTTCGCCCGCGCGGTGGGTGAGTACGGTTCGGTGATCTTCATCGCGGGCAACATGCCCATGGTGTCGGAGATCACGCCGCTGATCATCATCAGCAAGCTGGAGCAGTACGACTACGCGGGTGCCACCGCCGTGGCGCTGGTGATGCTGCTGTTCTCGTTCGTGCTGCTGTTGCTCATCAACGGCCTGCAGACCTGGCAACGCAAGCGCTCCGGGGGGAACCTGCAATGAGCACCGCCACCTCTCCGCGCACCGCGCGCAAGGGCACGACCGAAGCGGCCTGGGTGCGCCGCACGCTGATCGGCATCGCGCTGCTGTTCATGGCGCTGTTCCTGGTGTTGCCGCTGGCCGCGGTGTTCACCGAGGCGCTGCGCAAGGGCTTCGACGCGTATTGGGAAGCGCTGAAGGACCCGGACGCGTGGTCGGCCATCCGCCTGACGCTGCTCACGGCCGCGATCGCCGTGCCGTTGAACCTGGTGTTCGGCGTGGCGGCGGCCTGGGCCGTGGCGAAGTACGAGTTCCGGGGCAAGTCCTTCCTCACGACGCTGATCGACCTGCCGTTCTCGGTGTCACCGGTGGTGGCGGGCCTGATCTACGTGCTGGTGTTCGGCGCGCAGGGCTGGCTGGGCCCCTGGCTGGCCGAGCACGACATCAAGATCGTGTTCGCCGTGCCCGGCATCATCCTGGCCACGATTTTCGTCACCTTCCCCTTCATCGCGCGCGAACTCATTCCGCTGATGCAGGCGCAGGGCAATGACGAGGAGCAGGCCGCGATCGTGCTCGGCGCCTCGGGCTGGCAGACCTTCTGGCACGTGACCCTGCCCAACATCAAGTGGGGCCTGATCTACGGCGTGATTCTCTGCAACGCGCGCGCCATGGGCGAGTTCGGCGCGGTGTCGGTGGTGTCGGGCCACATCCGGGGGCAGACCAACACCATGCCGCTGCACGTGGAGATTCTCTACAACGAGTACCAGTCCGTCGCCGCCTTCGCCGTGGCGTCGCTGCTGGCTTTGCTGGCCCTGGTCACGCTGGTGATCAAGTCGATCGCCGAATGGCAGATGGAGCGAGAACTGAAGGCGCTGGCCGAGCTGCCTCCCGAACGGCCCACGCCCGCCCACCCAACCCTGCTGGGACAGACACCATGAGCATTGAGATCCGCGACATCAACAAGAACTTCGGCACCTTCCAGGCGCTGAAGAACGTCAACCTGGACATCCACTCGGGCGAGCTGCTGGCCCTGCTCGGCCCTTCGGGCTGCGGCAAGACCACGCTGCTGCGCATCATCGCGGGGCTGGAGACGCCGGACACGGGCAGCATCCTGTTCAGCGGCGAGGACACCACCGACGTGCACGTGCGCGAGCGCAACGTGGGCTTCGTGTTCCAGCACTACGCGCTGTTCCGCCACATGACGGTGTTCGAGAACGTGGCCTTCGGCCTGCGCGTGAAGCCGCGCGGCCAGCGCCCGAGCGATGCGCAGATCAAGACCAAGGTGCTCGATCTGCTCAAGCTGGTGCAGCTGGATTGGCTGGCGGACCGCTACCCTTCGCAGCTCTCGGGCGGCCAGCGCCAGCGCATCGCCCTGGCGCGCGCGCTCGCGGTGGAGCCCAAGGTGCTGCTGCTCGACGAGCCTTTCGGCGCGCTCGATGCCAAGGTTCGCAAGGAACTGCGCCGCTGGCTGCGCCGCCTGCACGACGAGCTGCACGTGACCAGCGTGTTCGTCACCCACGACCAGGAAGAAGCCCTGGAAGTGGCGGACCGCGTGGTGCTGATGAACCAGGGCCAGGTGGAACAGATCGGCGCGCCGCAGGAGGTGTGGGAACACCCGGCGAGCCCGTTCGTGTACGGCTTCCTGGGCGACGTGAACCTGTTCCATGGCCGCGCCAACGAAGGACAGTTGCACCTGCAAGGCGTGTCCATCGATTCACCCGAACACGCTGGCGCGCAGGACGCCAAGGCCTTTGCCTATGTGCGCCCGCACGACCTGGACGTGCAGCGTTACGCGGCCGGTCTGCCTGGCATCGTGGCCAAGCTGGAGCGTGCGGTGGTGGTGGGCCCGATCGCCCGGCTCGAACTGCTGCCGGTGGACGCACAGGCTCCGGGTGGGTACGACCCGCTGATCGAGGCGCGCATGTCGTCGGAGCGTTTCCGCGAACTGGGTTTCAAGGAAGGCGACACGCTGGTGGTCTCGCCGAAGAAGGCCCGGGTGTTCCTGCAGCCGCAGGCAGCCTGAAGCACAAGATTTACGCCGCTTACATCGGGTATCACAGCCCGGTGCAGGCGGCGTTTTTCATCATGCGGCGAGCTTGATCTTGCCCTCCGTCACGTAGCGCTTGAAGTCGGTCAGCGGCATGGCCGCCGAGCCGCGCACTTCCTCGTCCACCCAGCTGAGGGTGGCGTCGTTCAAACCCGTTTCCACCTTCACGGGACCGGGGCGAATGACGATGTTGGGGCCATCGCCTTCGCGGTACTCGACCTTGCCAACAATGTGTGCGGTTTGTGCCATGGCGTGCTCCTCGATATGGAGTCTTCAGGATCGCGGGCATGCGCCCGGGGGTCTGTGCGTTGACGTACAGAACTTCGCCCACGCGAGGCTTAGTCTGGACTCAGCCGCTTTTTCCGGCTGTTGTCTCCCCCCCTGCCCCGTGCAGCTTTCCAAAGGACCCCATCATGAAGACTTCCAAACTCCTCACCACCTCCGTGGCCGCGCTTACCGTCGTTGGCGCTGGCCTCGTGTACGCGCAGACCACCACCCCGAGCACGCCAGCGCCCATGACGCAGGACTCGACCACCCAGGCACAGCCTGCCACGCCCACCGCGCCCGCACCGTCGACCACGATGCCTGCGACGCCCAGCCAGGACACCACGCAACGCAGCACCGTGCCGATGACCACGGATGCCCAGGCTGATCGCAACTGACCCTTGATGAAACAGGCCCCCATGAGCCCGATGAGGCTCCGGGTGCCGCCCATTTCCAGAACACGACCGTCATGCGCATCCCCTCTTCCCTCGCGCAGGACATCCGCAACGGCGCGCTGATCGGCGCGGCGGTGCTCACCTTGCTCATGCCGCCGGCCAAGCTGGTGCAGGGCCCCGACGGCCCACAGGCTGGTGCCGCCATCGCGGTGCCGCTCGCGCCCCTGTCTGCGCCGGAGCCGGACTTCGGCGGCGTCGAGGCCACCGCCAACGCGCACGAACTCGTGCAGTGGATCGCCCGCACGGGCGACAACGCGGGCATGCCTTTCGTGCTGGTGGACAAGCCGGCCGCCCGGTTGCATGTGTTCAATGCCAACGCGAGCCTGCGAGACAGCACCCCGGTGCTGCTCGGATTTGCGCCTGGCGACGACACCGTGCCAGGCATCGGCAACAGGCCGGTGGAACAAGTGAAACCGCATGAGCGCACGACACCAGCCGGCCGCTTTGTCGGGCATCTGGGCCACAACCTCACGGGCGAAGACGTGGTGTGGGTCGACTACGACGCCGCCGTGTCGATGCACCGCGTGCGGCCCACGCTGCAGCCCAAGGAACGGCGCGCCGAGCGGCTCGCGTCAGCGACCATCGACGACAACCGGATTTCCTATGGCTGCATCAATGTGCCGGCCGCGTTCTACGAAGCGCAGCTGAAGCCGGTGTTCTCGACGATGTCAGCCGTGGTGTACGTGTTGCCCGAGCACAAGAGCCTGAGCGAAGTGTTCGGCCTGACCACGGCGCCCGCACCGTCGCCGCAGGAGGCGCGGGTCAGGCGCTCTGCAGGGTCCGTTTGACGATCCGCGTGGGAAGCGAAGGTGTGCCGTGGCCGCAGGAGAGCTTGTCGTACGCGCGGCGCACCACACCGTAGCATTCGCAGCTGCGCGCTTCGAGCCCGTCACGGTCCAGGATGGAGATATGACCCCGGTGGTACTCGATCAAACCGGCTTTCTGCAGCTTCAGCGCGCCGCTGGTGACGCCTTCGCGCCGCACGCCGAGCAGGCTGGCGATGCGCTCCTGCGTGGCCTGCATGTCGCTGTTGTCCTGCCGGTCCAGGTGCTGGAGCAGCCAGCGGCAGAGTTGCTGGTCGAGCGCGTGGTGGCGGTTGCAGGCCGACGACTGCGCCATGTGCGTGAACAGCGCCTGGGTGTAGGCCAGCAGGTGCTGCAGCAGTTCGGGCGAGCGGCGAGTGTGGTGCAGCAGCGCCTGCACACCCATGCGGCCGGCGTGGCCGGGGCGTTGCACGACGGCGTCGCACAGGGCGCTGGTGTCGCCCATGAAGGCGCACACACCCACCATGCCCTCGTTGCCGACCACCGCCACTTCGGACGATGCGCCGTCTTCCAGCGAGGACACCAGCGACACGGTGGCGCTGACGGGAAAGTACACGTGCCGCACTTCGGCGCCGGCCTGGTGCAGCAAGGCGCCGGCCCGCAGCTCTTCCCATTCGAGGTCGGGCTCCAGAAGCTCCCATTCGGCGCTCGACAGCATGGCCAGCAAGTGGTTGCTGGGCAGCGGAGACGGATTGGTGGTCATGGCAGTTCCCTTTCAACAGGTCGTTCGATTCGCGGGCCCACCCGGGGGGGTGAGCCGAGCCCAAATTAGGCCGGGGATCGCACGAACACCGTGTCAGACGAAGTGCCCTTTTCGCCGTAGGAGAACGAGAGGGATCAGGCGCCCTGAGGCTGCAGTGCGATCACCGCCATCCCGGTCAGGGCAATTACCGCTCCCGCCACGTCCCAGCGGGTGAGGGAGACGCCATCCACCAGCCGCAGCCAGACCAGGGCCACGGCGATGTACATGCCGCCATAGGCCGCGTAGGTGCGGCCGGCGGCGGCGGGATGCAGGGTGAGCAGCCAGGCGAACAGGCCCAGCGCCAGCGCCGCCGGCAGCAGCAGCCAGGCGACTTTTTCCTGTTTGAACACCAGCCAGGTGAGGTAACAACCCACGATCTCGGCGAGCGCGGTGACGGCGAAGAGGAAGGTGATGCGCAGGGCGTCCATGGGAGTGAACCGGTAAAAAACGGCGTCAAACGGCATCAATGGCCGGGATGGCAGGCGCAGGCTTCCCCGTGCGCGGCCGAGACCAGCTCGGTCAGGATGCCGCAGGGCGCCCCGCCCTCGTGCTCGCCGTCGCAGCGCGAACGAAGTTGCAGCAATTGTTTCTCCAGCGCCCGCATGCTCTTGAGGCGGGCGCGCACGCGGCTGAGCTGTTCGTCCACCAGTTGGTCCACATTGAGGCAATGGCCTTCGGGGTCGTCCACGAAGCCGAGCAGGCGTTTCACGTCGGCCAGGGGCATGTCCAGCGCGCGGCAATGGCGGATGAACGAGAGCCGCTCCAGGTGCGGCTGGTCGTAGTTGCGGTAGCCGTTGTCCAGCCGCGCGGGCTCGGGCAGCAGGCCTTCCTTCTCGTAGAAGCGGATGGTTTCCACGTCCACGCCCGTGGCACGGGCCAGTTCCTTGATCTGCATGGTTTTTCTCCTTGTTGACACTGTAGCCGCTTTAGGGTTTTCAATACAGGCATCGAAAGGAAAAACCATGTCAGCCCATTGCCATACGCACGACACCCCCAAGCCCACCGAGGTCGCCAACCTGGACCGCTACCGCCGCATTCTCTGGATCGCACTGCTGGTCAACGCGGCCATGTTCCTGGTCGAGATCGTCGCCGGCTGGCGCGCCGGCTCGCTCGCGCTGCTGGCCGACGCGATCGACTTCGCGGGCGACGCGCTGAACTACGCCATCTCGCTCGCGGTGCTCGCCTCCGCGCTGGCCTGGCGGGCCCGCGCGGCCGTGCTCAAGGCGGTGAGCATGATCGGCTTCGGCCTGTACATCCTGGGCAGCGCGGCGTGGGCGGCCTGGAACGGCCAGGTGCCCGATGCCACCACCATGGGCGTGATCGGGGTGCTGGCGCTGGTGTCCAACGTGGCCGTGGCCTGGATGCTCTACGCCTTCCGCGAGGGCGACGCCAACATGCGCAGCGTGTGGCTGTGCTCGCGCAACGATGCCATCGGCAACGTGGCCGTGATGCTGGCCGCGCTCGGCGTGTTCGGCACCGGCAGCGCCTGGCCCGACCTGATGGTGGCCAGCCTGATGGCCGCGCTGGCCCTGCACGGCGGCTGGCAGGTGCTGCGCCAGGCGCGCGGCGAGCTCGCCGGTGAAAGCGAAGCCCACGGGCACCACGACCATGCGCACTGAGCCCACCGCCGTGCCGGGCTTCGACCCGGTGATCTACGCCCGCCTGCTGTCGCGCTTGCACGCCCTGCCCGCCACCGCGACCCGCGAGCGCTGGCTGCTGCTGGAGGCGGCCCATGTGGTCGGCCAGACCCGTTTCCGGCCCCACCTGGAGACCCATTGGCTGATGCTCGGCCAGGCCTGGCGCACCCGGGATGCGAGCGAGGGGGCCGGGCAGGTGCTGCGGCTGCTGCTCGTGCCCCTGGGCCACCTCACAGGGCGCCTGCCGATCGGCAACCCGGGCCGGTCGCAGGTCAGCGCCTTGCGGCCCATGGCCGTGCGCGCGGACATCGCCGAGGCCATCGCCCAGGCCACTCCTACAATCCCCTGATGCGTTCGTGGCTCGCCGTCTTCCTGTTGGTGCTCTTGCCGTTGCAGTTCTCCTGGGCTGCGATGGGCACGCCCGCCCCGCATGAACGCGAGCCTCAGGTGGGGGTGCACTGCCCCCATCCCCATTGCGCCACCCGCACGACGGGGCTGGATGCCAGCACGGCGCACCACGCCGATTGCGGCACCTGCCACAACGGTTGCCCCCTGGCCTTGTTCCACGAACCGCGCCGCCCCTTCGCGAGCGCACCGGCCTTCCCGCTGACGGGGGCCGCCGTGGTGCCGGCGTCGAGGCCGGCCGACCTGCCCGACCGGCCTCAGTGGAGCGCCCGGGGCTGACCCCGGGCAGCGGCCTCATCCGCCTGTGGCAGCGCCGTTCGCGGCGCCGCGCCCGCGTCTCCCCCTCCTCACGCAGCGGCGAGCGACCTTCCGGGCCGCCCGCTCTTCTCCCATTCCTGCGCTCTTCGAAGAGGTGCACCCCATGTCACTCCATTGGCTCCGCCGATCCCCCCGTTGGGCCTGGCTGGTTCTCGTCGTCGCGCTGGTGGGCGCGGACCAGGCCACCAAGGCCCACTTCGCCGCCACGATCCCGCTGGGCACGGGCATCGAACTCACCCCCTGGCTGAACCTGGTCCATGTGCTCAACACCGGCGCGGCGTTTTCGCTGCTGGCCGATGCCGACGGCTGGCAGCGCCCGTTCCTCATCGCCGTCGGCCTGATCGTGGTCGTGGCCATCAGCTTCGTGAGCATGACGCGCCACGTCGAGCCGATGGAGCGCTGGCTCGGCGCGGTGATCGTGGCCGGCGGCGCGGGCAACCTCATCGACCGCGTGCAGACCGGCGCGGTGGTGGACTTTCTCGACCTCCACTGGCGCGGCCTGCATTGGCCGGCCTTCAACCTGGCCGACGTGTTCGTCGTGACCGCCGTCATCGCCTGGGCCCTGCTCTCGCTGCGGCGGCCTGCCGCGCCCGTCGCCACACCGGACGCCCGCCCATGAAGAACCCCTGGACGCTTCTGCTCCTGGCCTGGCTGGTGGCGATCGCCGCGACGGCCGGCGCGCTGTTCATCGGCGAGGTCATGTTGATGGTGCCCTGCCAGCTCTGCTGGTACCAGCGCATCTTCATGTTCCCCCTGGCCCTCATCCTGGGCATGGCCTGTTTCAGCGAAGACCGGCGCGGCGCGGTCTACGCGCTGCCGCTGGCACTGGGCGGTGCCGCCATGGCGGGTTACCACACGCTGCTGGTGGCCGGCCTCATCCCCAAGGCCTGGCTGCCGTGCAGCGCCGGTGTCTCGTGCGCGGACCAGCGGCTCGAGATCCTCAACAGCCTCCAGATTCCCTGGCTCTCCCTGGCCGCCTTCGCGGCCATCAGCCTTCTGCTCACCCTGTTCCTTCGAAAGACCTCCCGATGACCTCCAAGAAAATCACCGTGATCGCGCTCGTCGCCGTCGTGCTCGCCGCGTTCGGCCTGGGCGCCTACCTGTACCAGCAGCGTGTGCAGAACTCGCAGATGGACAAGGTCACCCAGCAACAGGCGCGCCTCGTGCGCATGCATTCGCCGGTGTTCGGCCCGCAGGGCGCGCCGGTGACCATCGTCGAGTTCTTCGACCCGGCCTGCGAGACCTGCCGCGCCTTCCACCCCGTGGTCAAGGGCCTGCTGGCGCAGTACCCCAACGAGGTGCGTGTGGTGATCCGCTATGCGCCCTTCCACCAGGGCTCGGACCAGATCGTCCTGCTGCTGGAAGCGGCCAAGCGGCAGAACAAGTACGCGCCCGTGCTCGACGCCGTGCTGGCGGCGCAACCGCAGTGGGCCGACCATGCCCAGCCCAACTTGCGCGTGGCCTTCCAGGCTGCCGAACAGGCCGGGCTGGACATCAACCAGGCCATCGAGGACGCCCAGCGGCCCGAACTCGCGGCCGCGCTGCGGCAGGACATCGAAGACCTCACCGCGCTGGAAGTGACCAAGACGCCCACCTTCTTCGTCAATGGCCGGGGCCTGCCCAGCTTCGGGCGCGAGCAGCTCCTCGCACTGGTGGCCGAGGAAGTGGCCAAGGCCCGCAAGTGAGCCCGGGCGGCGCCCGCGTCAACCCTTGGGCACGTGGGCGCTGCACCAGCCGTTGGCCACCACCATCTTGCCGGTGAAGATGGTGCAGCCCCCCACCGCGTCACCGGGCTTGCCGGTGTAGAGCTGGCAGTTGCGGCAGGCCTGCGCCGGGGTGTGCCTGGGGAACTTGCGCGGGTCCACCTTCTGGGTGTCGGGCGTGTAGCCCAGGGCCAAGGCGGTGGGGTCCTTGTCGCCCACCATGGCCGGCTGGGCCACCGCCGAGGCGGCCCAGCCGGCCGCGCCGGTGGCGGCCGCTCGCAACAGAAAGACGCGACGGTTCGAATCGTTCATGGAGCACCTCGTGGGGACGGGCTGGATCGCCGGCCCATCCTACCCGCAGGCGGTGGGCCCGGGTGCGTACACTTGGGCCCCGGATCGCACCACGCATGAGCCCTCAAGACTACGTCCAGCAAAAAGCCGCTGCCTCAGGCAGCAGCTTCTACTACGCCTTCCTGTTCCTGCCGGCCGAGCGCCGCGCGGCCATCACCGCCTTCTACGCCTTCTGCCGCGAGGTGGACGACGTGGTGGACGAGGTCAGCGACCCCGCCGTGGCCCAGACCAAGCTGGCCTGGTGGCGCCGCGAGGTGGCGCAAGCCTATGCCGGCGAGCCCAGCCACCCGGTGATGCAGGCGCTGATGCCGCTGGCCAAGACCTACGAGATCGAGATCCGCCACCTGCTGGCCGTGATCGACGGCTGCCAGATGGACCTGGAGCAGAACCGCTACCTCGACTTCGCCAACCTGCAGCGCTACTGCCACCTGGTGGCCGGCGTGGTGGGGGAAGTGGCGGCGCGCATCTTCGGCCAGACGCAGATCGCCACCACCGAATACGCCCACCGCCTGGGCCTGGCCTTCCAGCTCACCAACATCATCCGCGACGTGGGCGAGGACGCCACTCGCGGGCGCATCTATCTGCCTGTGAACGAGCTGCAGAGCTTCAACGTGCGGGCCCACGAGCTGCTGCAGCGCGGCGCCGCGCCCGGCACCGATGTGGCCGACTTCCAGCGCCGCTTCCACGCGCTGATGCAGTTCCAGTGCACGCGCGCCCTGCAGACCTACGACGATGCCCTGGCCCTGTTGCCCGCGGCCGACCGCCGTGCCCAGAAACCGGGCCTGATGATGGCCAGCATCTACCGCACCCTGCTCAAGGAAATCGCGGCCGACCCGCTGCTGGTGCTGACCCAGCGCGTGAGCCTGACGCCTTTGCGCAAGTTCTGGCTGGCCTGGAAAGTCCAGGCCCTGGGCAGGCTATGAGCCCCACGCTCCACCGCCGCGCGGGTCTTCGCGTCCTATGAAGCTCGCCGTCGTCGGTGCCGGCTGGGCCGGCATGGCCGCCGCGGTGGAAGCCGCCTCAAGCGGCATCGATGTGACGGTGTTCGAATCGGCGCGCACGCTCGGGGGCCGCGCGCGCGCCCTGCCCGCGCAACTGCCCGACGGCACGCCGCTCACGATCGACAACGGACAACACATCCTCATCGGCGCCTACAGCGACACGCTGGCGCTGATGCAGCGCGTGGGGCTGGACCTCTCCCAGGCGCTGCTGGCCCAGCCCCTCGCCCTGCCCCACACCGACGGCTCGGGCCTGCAGACGCCGGCCTGGGCCGCGCACTGGCCCGCGCCGCTGGATGCGCTCGCCGCCATCGCCACCACGCGCAGCTGGCGCTGGCGCGAACGGCTCGCGCTCGTCAACGCCTCGCTGCGCTGGCAGCGCCAGGGTTTCCAATGCGATCCCCAGCTCACCGTGGCCGAGCTCTGCGCCCGCCTGCCCGCGCGCGTGGTGCAGGAGCTCATCGAGCCGCTGTGCGTGTCCGCGCTCAACACGCCCACGGTGGACGCGAGCGCGGCCGTGTTCCTGCGCGTGCTGCGCGATGCCCTGTTCGGCAAGGGCTTCGCGGGCTTCAGCGCGTCCAGCCTGCTGCTGCCGCGCACCGATCTCTCGCGCCTGTTCCCCGATGCGGCGGCCGAGTGGCTGCTGCGCCATGGCGGCTCGACCCAGATGCGCATCGGCACCCGCGTGAGCACCCTGCGCCCGCTGGCCACGCAATGGATGCTGGGCCACGAAGGTGGCGAAGAGGCCTTTGACCGCGTGATCTGGGCCACCGCCGCGAGCCCCGCCGAAAAGGCCATCCGCCAGGCCGCCGACGCCTGCGACGAAAGCACCGAGCCCATCCTCAAGACCTGGGCGCGCTCGGCCCGCGCGCTGCCCTTCACGGCCATCACGACCGTGTATGCCTGGGCACCCGGCGCGCGCCTGGCCTCGCCCATGCTGGCCCTGCGCGCCGAGCCCGACGCCCAGACCGCCCCCGCGCAGTTCGTGTTCGACCGGGGCCAGCTCAGCCCCGCGGACCCGGCCGCGCAAGGCCTGCTGGCCTTCGTGGTGAGCACCAGCGGCGAGGACCGCGACGACCTGCAGACCCAGGTGCTCGAACAAGGCCGGTGCCAGCTCGGCCTGCCCGCGCTGCAGGCCGTGCAGACCGTGGTGGAAAAGCGCGCCACCTTTGCCTGCACGCCCGGCCTGGTGCGGCCGGTGCAGGCCATCGCCCCCGGGCTCTGGGCCGCGGGCGACTACGTGGAAGGGCCCTACCCCGCCACGCTCGAAGGCGCGGTGCGCAGCGGCCTCGCGGCGGCCCGGCTCGCCACCGAAGCCCACTGATCCACGCATCTGCGGAACCTCTGGGGCGCACGGGGTTCACACCGTGTGACATTTTTTTCAACCCCGACCCGAAGGAGACCTCGCGGATGAACGCCCCCCACCCCGCCCGACACCTCATCGCCGCCGCCGGCCTGTGCCTGCTCGCGCTCAGCACGAGCGTGGCGCAGGCGCAAAGCATGGTCAGTGTGCAGGGCAGCACGCTCAACATGCGCGAAGGCCCGAGCACCAAGGCCGCCGTGCTGTGGGAACTCAAGCGGGGCTACCCGCTGCAGATCACCGAGCGCAAGGGCAGCTGGGTCAAGGTGCGCGACTTCGAGGGCGACACGGGCTGGGTCGCGCGCTCGCTCACCGGCAACACGCCGCACCATGTCGTGAAGGCGAAGGTCGCCAACATCCGCAGCGGCCCGGGCGCACAGCACCGCATCGTGGGCAAGGCGGAATACGGCGAGTTGCTGCGCACGCGCGAGAAGCGGGCCGACTGGGTGCGCGTGGAACGCGAAGAAGGCGTGGGCGGCTGGATCGCCAAACAGCTGCTCTGGGGCTTCTGAGCCCCGGCGCTCAGCCGTTCTCGCGCACCGCGAGGTAGGCCGGGCGCGCCATGCAGCGCCGGATCCATTCGTGCGTGAGCGGGTGGGCGTCCATCAGCACCCTGGACGGGCGCGCCCAGTTCAAGACGCTGGCCACGCACAGGTCGGCCACGGTGAAGCGCGCGGCGGCAAGGTGGGCCTGACCCGCCTCTTTCTGGCGCTGCAGGTGCCGCTCGATCACGCGCAGCGGCACCGCCAGGCGGCGCTCGGCCGCGTCGGCCAACTCGGGCTTGCGCCGCTCCATGGGCATCACCAGCCGGTGCATCAGCACCGTGAGTGCATCGGCCTCGGTTTCGGTCATGGCCCAGAAGCTCCAGCGCAGGGCTTCGGCGTCTTCGTGCGGTGTGGCCGGCGTGATGCTTGCGCCGTCGGCCGGGCCGTGGTACCGCGCGATGTACAGCGCGCAGGCCATGCTCTCCCACACCACCACATCGCCCTCTGGCCGGGCATCCACCACCGCCGGCACGCGGCCGTTGGGGTTGATCGCGAGGAACTCGGGCGTGCGCGTGCCGCGGTCCTGGTAGGCCAGCTCGACGTGCTTGAAATCCAGGCCCAGTTCGGTGGCGGCCCAGAGCGGGCGCACAGCGCGGGAAGCGGGAATGCCGTAGATCGTGAGGCCCATGCTCAGCCCAGCTGGCGGCACAGGGCCATCAGGTCGGCCACGGTGACATGGGGCTGCAACGGCGCGTGCGCCCAGGCGTGGCCGGCGCGGTTGAGCCAGGCCACCTGCATGCCCGCGCCCAGCGCCCCCACCACGTCGAGCTGCGCGTCGTCACCGATGTGCAGCACCTCGGCGGCGCCCACGCCCGCGCTGCCGGCCGCCGCGTGGAAGATCCGCGCATCGGGCTTGCCCACGCCGAACTCGTGCGCGCTGAACGCCGCATGGAAATGCTGGCCCAGGCCCACCGTGTGCACATTGGCATTGCCATTGGACAAGGCCACCACCGGGTAGCGCTTCGCCAGAAACTCCAGCGCCGGCAAGGCGTCCTCGAACAGCTCCACGCGCTGGCGCTCGGCAAAGAAGATGTCGAAGGCCGGCTCGGCCAGCGCCGGGTCGTCGCCCGCGCGCGTCAGCACCAGGCGGATCGCCTCGCGGCGCAAGGCACTCATGTCGTGCGCCAGGTCGGGCCGCAGGGTGTGCATTTCGTTGCGCACCGCGCGCAGGGCTTTGGGGTCGCCCCACTGAGCGGCGGTGGCCGGCGCGTGCTCCAGCAGCCAGGCGGCCAGCACGGCCTCGGCGCGCTCGATGATGGGCCAGATCGGCCACAGCGTGTCGTCCAGATCGATGGTGATGGCGCGGATGCGGCTGACGTCCAGCGCCGTGGGGAGGGGGGTATTCATGTCTGCGGGAGAATAGCGCATGCCCTTCCGCCCCGAACCGACGATCCCCCATGGCCAACCTGCGCGCACGGCCATCGTCTATTGCAACCTCGGCACGCCCGATGAGGCCAGCGCCCCCGCCTTGCGCCGCTACCTCGCCGAGTTCCTGGGCGACCCCCGCGTGGTGGAGATTCCCCGGCTGGTCTGGTGGCCCATCCTGCACGGCATCATCCTGCGCACGCGACCGAAGAAGTCCGCCGCCAAATACGCCAGCGTCTGGCTGCCCGAGGGCTCGCCGCTGAAGGTGTGGACCGAAAAACAGGCCACGCTGCTGCGCGGCTACCTGGGCGAGCGCGGCCACCAGGTGACGGTGCGCTATGCCATGCGCTACGGCAACCCGTCCATCGCGTCCGTGCTCGACGAGCTCAAGGCCCAGGGCGTGGCCCGCGTGCTGGTGCTGCCGGCCTATCCGCAGTACAGCGGCACCACCACCGCCAGCGTGATCGACGCGGTGACGGCCTGGAGCCAGCCCGTGCGCAGCCTGCCCGAGCTGCGCTTCGTCAACCGCTACCACGACGACCCGGGCTACATCAAGGCGCTGGCCCGGACCATCCGCGCGCACTGGACGGCGCACGGCCAGGGCGACCACCTGGTGATGAGCTTCCACGGCGTGCCCGAGCGCACCCTGCACCTGGGCGACCCCTACCACTGCGAATGCCGCAAGACCGCGCGCCTGCTGGCCGAGCAACTGGGCCTGGCGCCCGAGCGCTACACCCTCACCTTCCAGTCGCGCTTCGGCAAGGCCAAATGGCTGGAGCCCTACACCGAGCCCACGCTGGTGGCAATGGCGAAGAAGGGTTTGAAGAACGTGGACGTGGTCTGCCCCGGCTTCACCAGCGATTGCCTGGAGACGCTGGAAGAAATCAACATGGAGGCGCGCGAAGCCTTTCTGCACGCGGGCGGCCAGCAGTTCCAGTACATCCCCTGCGTGAACGACTCGCCCGAGTGGATTCGCGCACTGGCCGATCTGGCCGAGCGGCACCTGCAAGGCTGGCCCACCAAGACAGCGGACAACCCGATGGAGCTGCAGGCCAGTCGTGAACGGGCCCTGGCGCTGGGCGCGAAAGACTGATCCTGCTGGTTCACACGAGGGAAGACCATGCCCGCCCACCCCATCTTCAAGACGGCGTTTGCCAAGGTCTACCCGCTGTATGTGCAGAAAGCGGAGCGCAAGCACCGGACGAAAGCGGAAGTGGACGACGTCATCCGCTGGCTGACGGGCTACGACCAGGCGGGCCTGGAGCGGCAGATCGCGCAGGGGCACGACTTTGAAACCTTCTTCGCCCAGGCCCCGGCGATGAACCCGAAGACCTCACTGATCACCGGCGTCGTCTGTGGCGTGCGCGTCGAGGCGGTGGAAGACCCACTGATGCAGCGCATCCGCTATCTGGACAAGCTGATCGACGAGCTGGCCAAGGGCAGGACGATGGAGAAGATCCTGCGGCAATAGCGCCGCCGGGAGCGGCCCGCGCGGCCATGAGGACGCGAAGTCGTCCTACATCGCCTCGTGTCCTGGCGCGATAAGGTGGAGCCTCGATCACTGTAGGAGATGCACCGTGGTGACCAGAAGAAAAACCCAAGGCTCGCTCGTCGAGCGAGCCAAAGCGCAAGACGGCGCCCGCGACAGTTTTCCCGGCGAGCACTGGCTGGTGCTGGGCGCGGGCATTGCGGCATGGGCGCTCACGCGCACGAGCCCTTCGGTGGTCGTGCGCACGGCAGGTATGCTGGCGGCCACCGCCCTCGTGGGCCGAGCCGCCAGCGGCCGCGATGGCTTGAGCAAGCTGCTGCGCTACACGCCGTTGGGCCGGCGCATCCGCTAAGGCGGGGAGGTCTTGCCGTCTGGCTCCACCGAGCCGCGCAGCACCCCATTGATCTCGGCACCGAAGATCAGCGTGGTGGCGCTGATGTACAGAAACACCAGCGTGGCCACCACGCCCGCGAAGCTGCCGTAGAGCAAGGCCAGCTTGCCCGCGGTGCGCAAGGTGTACGACAGGCTCGCAGCCGCCCCCACCCAGAGGGCCGCCCCCACCACGGCACCGGGGATCACGGTGTAGAGCCGCTGGCGAATGTCCGGCAGCCAGCCGTACATCAAGGCATACAACATCACCAGCACCAGGAACGCCGAGCCATAGCGCACGCTGTTGCGTGCCCAGAGGGTCTCCTGCCCCACGCCCACGTTCTCGGCCAGCAACAGCCACACATACGGCATCACCACCACCGAACTGAAAGCCAGCAGCACGCCCGAACCCACCACCACCGTGAACAGCGTGACCTTGATGCGCGCCTTCCAGAACGGCAGCCCGCGCTCGATGCCATAGGCGCGGTTCAGCGCCGAGCGGATCGCCTGCATGCCCGACGAGGCGGTCCACAGCGTCACCAGCACGCCCACGGCCAGCAAGGCCTGGTTGCGCTGGGCCAGCACCTGCTCGATGACCGGCTGCATCACGTCGCGCACCACTTGCGGCGTGTACCCCACCACGCGGCCCACCAGCGCCGCCGCGTCGCCAGGCTTGCCCAGGTAACCGGCCGAAGCGGACAACAGGATCAGGAGCGGAAACATGGCCAGCACCGACGAGAACGCGAGGCTGCCGGCCTGGTTGGCGCTCTGGTGCAGGACGTAATTGCGGATGGCCAGCAGGATCACGCGCAACCCTGGTGTGTTCAGCGCGGCGTGCCGAATGCGGCGCCCGGCTTCGCGAAGGCGGCTCATGGGTGGAGAAGGAAAATGCCGAACTCAAGACGCATCACGCCACTCCAAGGTTCACGGCCAAACGACAGTCGCCATGGTAGTTGAACCCCATCGATCGGGTGCGATGCCCTTTTTCTCCCTGCAGCGAGGAGCCCATGACCCACCAGACCGGATCTCCATCCATGGAATCGTTGGTGAATGAATTGTTCCAGCGGTATGAGCGCGAGTTCAACCGATCCCTCCGCGGTGATTCAGACCTCGTGGCGGTCGCGAATCTCTACGCCAAGGCATTCATCGCGGCGACCCCGTCGGGCGTGGTCACGGGGCAGAACGACGAGCAGCTGAAGAAGGTGATGGCCGACGGCTTCGAGCGCTACCGACAGATCGGCATGAGCGGCATGAAGCTCCAGCGCCTGGACATCTCCGGCATCGACGATCTTCACGCGCTGGCGCGCGTGGACTGGACGGCGGCCTATGCCATCGGCAACGAGAAGAAGACCATCGACTTCACCAACGCGTACCTCGTCCGCCGGGAAGGCGACACGGCCACGGTGTTTGGCTGGATCACGGGCGACGAGGAAGCCGTGATGAAGGCGCATGGGATCGTTCCGTGAGTGCCCGGCTCAGTGCCCCGCCAGAAACCGCTGCACCAGCTCGAACTGCTCGGGCACGTTGAGCGCGGGCGCGTGTCCGCAGCCGGCAATCGTCACCACCAGCGCGCGCGGCCCGCGGTCGCGCATGGCCTCGGCCGTGTCAGCCAGCAGCAGGTCCGACTCCGCGCCGCGCAGGCACAGCACGGGCACGTCAATGCGGTCGTAGGTGGGCCAGAGGTCGTAGTCCGCGGGGTGGTGGCTGAACTGCATCACCATGGCCGGGTCGTAATGCGGCGTGACGCGGCCATTGGCCAGTCGGCGCGCCGAGCTTTCGGTGAGCAGGCGCCACTGCGCGTCGCTCAGGTAGCCGTAGGGCTTGTAGACGGTGCGGAAGTACTGTTCCAGCTCGCTCATGGTGTGGAACGCGGCCGGGTTGCCCGCGTAGCTGCGGATGCGCTGCACCGCCGCGTCGGCCAGCTTGGGGCCGATGTCGTTGAGCACCAACCGCTCGATGCGCCCGTGCAGCGGGCCGGCGGCGCACACCATGCCGATGGCGCCGCCCATGGAGGTGCCCACCCAATGGAAGCGTTTGATGACGAGCTGGTCCACCAACGCGGTGGCGATGCGCGAATAGAAGTCCAGGCAGTACTCGGCTTCGGGCTCGGGGCTCCATTCCGAGAGGCCGCGCCCGATCGTGTCGGGGCAGATCACGCGCCAGCCCTGCGCGCTGAGGTGCGCGGCCAGCGGGTCCATGTCGCGTCCGGTGCGGGCCAGGCCGTGCCAGGCGACCACCGTCTGACCGTTGGGCGTCTCGGGCTCCCAGTCCATGAAGTGGATTTCGCGGCCTGCGCAGGTGAGGTAGCGCGAGCGCGGGGTCACGGCGGTGGCCGCGGGCGCGAGGGTGGTGGCGGTGTTCATGGCCGGCCTCCTTTCAGGCGCGCGAGCGAGGCCCGCTCTCGCAGCTTGCCCACGATACCCGTGGGGAAGTAATACACCGACAGGACGAAGAGCACACCCAGCCAGAGCAGCCAGCGGTCGGGCGTGAGCAGCGCGGGCAACAGCGGCAGGCCTTCGGTGGCACTGCCGGCCATGCGCAGCAGGTCCTGCAGGTAACTTTGCGCCACCACGAAAAGCACGCTGCCGATGAAGGCGCCGTAGAGCGTGCCCATGCCGCCGATGACGACGATGAGCAGGATGTCCAGCATGATCTCGAACGAGAGCGAGGTGTCCGGTCCGTTGTAGCGCAGCCAGAGCGCAAGCAGGCAGCCCGCGAGGGTGGCGAAGGAGGCGGAGAGCACGTTGGACAGCGTGCGGTAGACGACGGTGCGGTAGCCCAGGGCCTCGGCACGGAAGTCGTTCTCGCGGATGGCCTGCAGCACGCGGCCGAAGGGCGAGTTCACGATGCGCAGGATGGTGAGGAAGATCGCGGTGACGGCCAGGAAGATCAGGTAATAGGTGATCAGCCGGCCGTTCAGATCGACCTCGCCCAGCGGCGTCTGCAGCGGCTCTTCGGTCAGCGTGAAGCCGGGCGAGAGCAGCTCGGGCACGCGGAAGGTCAGGCCGTCTTCACCACCGGTGAAATCCGACAGCTGCGAGGCCAGCGTGAGAAAGGCCGAGGCCACCGCGAGCGTGATCATGGCGAAGAAGATCGCGCGCACCCGCAGCGAGAACAGGCCGATGAGCAGCGAGAGCACCAGCGAGACCAGCAGCGCGCAGAGCACACCCAGTGCAATGGCGCCCCAGGACGGCGACTCCGCCGCGTTGAGCGCGATGGCCACGCCGTAGGCCCCGATGCCGAAGAACATGGTGTGCGCGAAGCTCACGATGCCGGTGTAGCCCAGCAGCAGGTCGAAGCTGGCCACCAGCGCCACGAAGATCAGCACCTTGGCGGCCACGTTGAGCGCCTTCACGCCCGGGAACAGGAAGGGCGCGAAGGCCAGGCCCAGGAAAAGCACGATCAGCAAGGCGACCAGCCAGCGGCTGCGCGGCAGGTCGTTGGAGAGGAGACGGGACAACATGCTTCGGCTCCTTCTTATCGGTTCGTGACCGGGTACACGCCCTGGGGCCGCCACAGCAGGATGGCGACCATGAGCGCGATGTTGGAGAACAGCGCGACCTTGGGTGCCAGGAAGCCGGTGTAGTTGGCCATCAGCCCCACCAGCAGCGCGCCGATGAGCGCGCCCAGCGTGGAGCCCAGGCCGCCGATGATGATGACGATGAAGATCAGCACGTTGACCTGCGCGCCCATCTGCGGCAGCACGGTCTGCTGGTACAGGCCCCACATCACGCCGCCCAGGCCGGCGAGCGCACTGCCCACCACGAACACGCCGATGAAGAGCTGCCGGATGCGGTAGCCGAGGGACTCGACCATCTCGCGGTCCTGCACACCGGCGCGCACCAACAGGCCGACCTTGGTGCGGTTGAGCGTCCACACCATGGCCGCGAACACGGCCGCGCCCACCAGCACGGCGAGCAGGCGGTACTTCTCCACCGCGGCATCGCCGAAGATGAAGGAGCCGCGCAGGCTCTCGGGCAGCGGCAGCGCGATCTGCTCCGGGCCCCAGATGACCTTGATCATCTCCTCGCCGATGATCATGCCGCCCATGGTGATGAGGATCTGCTTGAGGTGCATGCCGTACACCGGGCGGATGATGAGCCGCTCGAACACCCAGCCCAGCGCGCCGGCCACGGCCATGGCCACCAGCATGGCGGGCAGCAAGGCCACGAGGTTGAGCCAGAGGCTGTTGGCCGTGGTGTAGCTGCCCATGCTGGCCAGCACGGTGGTGGCCACGAAAGCGCCCAGCGCGATGAACACGCCGTGGCCGAAGTTGAGCACGTCCATGAGGCCGAAGACCAGCGTGAGGCCGGAGGCGATGATGAAGACGATCATGCCCATGGCTAGGCCGGCCACGGTGAGCGTGATCCAGGTGGACGGGCTGCCCACGGCGGGCAGCGCGAGCAGCGCCAGCGCGGGCACCAGGGCCAGCGGCTTCCAGTCGAAGTCGGCGTTGAGTTTCATTGGTGTGCTCCGAGGGACAGGCCCAGCAGCTTGGATTGCAGCGGTTCGTCGGCCGCGAGTTCGGCCATGGAGCCGCTGTGCACGACGCGGCCGTCGTCCATCACGGCCACGGTGTCGCCGAGCTGGCGCGCGAAGTTGAAGTTCTGCTCGACGAGCAGGATGGTGGTCTTGGCGGCCTTGAGTTCGCGGAAGGCCGCGATCATGTTCTGGATGATCGCGGGCGCCAGGCCTTTGCTGGGCTCGTCGATCAGCAGCAGCTTGCGCGGCTCGACGATGGCGCGCGAGACGGCGAGCATCTGCTTCTGCCCGCCGCTCAACTTGCCGGCCGGGTGCAGCCAGAATTTCTTCATGGCCGGGAACAGGCCGAAGATCCATTCGAGGCGGCTGGTGTCGATGTCGTCCAGGCTGCGCGCGCCGCGCGCGGCCAGCAGCATGTTCTCGCGCACCGAGAGGTCCGCGAAGATGCCCATGCTCTCGGGCACGTAGGCCACGCCGCTGCGCGCGATGTCGGGCGTGGGGCGCTGGGTGATGTCCTGGCCGTCGAGCGTCACCGTGCCCTGGCTGGCGTGCCACAGGCCCATGATGGTGCGCAGCGTGGTGGTCTTGCCCGCGCCGTTGCGGCCCAGCAGCATGGTGAGCTGGTTGGCCGGCACGGCGAGGTCCACGCCGTGGAGGATGTGGTACGCGCCGATGTGGGTGTGAACCCCTTTCAGCGTCAACAGGTCCTGGCTCATGCGCTCACCTCTTCTTCCGGGTTGATGCCAAGGTAGGCCTGCTGCACCACGGGCGAGGCAATCACGGTGGCGGGTTCGCCATCGGCCACGAGCTCACCGTTGTGCAGCACGATGATGCGGTCCGAGAGTTCGCGCACCACGTCCATCTTGTGTTCGACCAGCAGGATGGTCTTGCGCTTGTCTTCCTTGAGCTTGCGGATGAGGTTCAGGATCACGGGCACCTCGTCCACGCTCATGCCGGCCGTGGGTTCATCGAACATGAAAACCTGCGGCTCCAGCGCCATGAGGATGCCGACCTCCAGCTTGCGCTGGTCGCCGTGCGGCAGGCTGGAGGCGAGCGCGTCGCGCTTGTCGGCCAGCGCCACGGTTTCCAGCACCTCGTCGGCGCGCTGCAGCAGGTCGCGCCGGTCGCTCCAGATGCGCCACAGGTTCAGCCCCGCGCCCGCCCTCGCCTGCACCGCCAGCCGCACGTTCTCCTGCACCGTGAGGTTGGGGAACAGGTTGGTCAGCTGGAACGCCCGGCCCAGCCCGGCCTGCGCGCGAGCCGGCGCGCCCAGCGCCGAGATGTCCTTGCCACCGAGCCGCACACGGCCCGCGCTGGCCTTGATCTGGCCCGAGATGAGGTTGAAGTAGGTCGTCTTGCCCGCGCCGTTGGGGCCGACGATGGCGGTGAGCGTGCCCGGCGCGAACGCGCACGAGACGGCATTCACCGCCACGTGCCCGCCGAAGCGGACCGTGAGGTCTTGGGTTTCAAGCATGAAGGGACTCTCCGCAGAAGGCAGCGGTATGCCGTGAGCCGCAAGTGCGGCGAACTTCCAGAAACACCGCGGAACCGGCTTTGCCGGGCCGCAGGTGTTGTCCCC